>OLOS01000115.1_pt1 | contig 95689 bp, 86 predicted proteins | sample 1672631 | NCBI WGS metagenome assembly OLOS01 (sample SAMEA3136707, study PRJEB25190) | human gut metagenome | biome: human gut; feature: human-associated habitat; material: faeces | place: Austria | collected 2013
GGCCCCATCGTCGGACCGCCTGCCGGCGGGTCACACAGCGCGTCAGCGCCGTCATGTCCGCCTGAAAGGCCGGGGAAAATCCATCCTCCGGCGCCGGCAGTGCCGCCGCCAGCTGCACCGCCAGTCGGCGCGCGCCGCAGCACAGCGCTTCATCATTGAGCAGAATGCTCATACAGATATGCCCTCCTTTTCCAGTTCTGTACGCAGGGCGGCCTTGGCCCGCTGCAGAAGCTTCTGGGCCGCGGCAAAGGACAGCTCCAGCAGGGACGCCGTCTCACGGGTGCTGTAGCCGCAGCCGTAGCGCAGCAGCAGCGCCTCTCGGCTGCGGGGCGGCAGGCGGCCCATAGCGTCGGCCACCGGGTCGCCACAAGGCGGCGGCGTGACCAGAACGGTGTTCTCGTCAAAGGGCACGCCGTCACGGCGGGCCTGCTGCCGCAGGCAGTCGATACACTTACGCTCCGTGACCACCACCAGATATGCCTCCAGCTGGGGGCGGGGCAGGCGGCACAGCCGCGGGAAGTGCTCCGCCAGTGCCAGAAACGCCTGGTGCACTGCGTCCTCGGCCTCCGCGCCGCCGCAGAGCTTCCGGCGGGCCAGCGCCAGCAGGCGGCCCCGGCAGGCGGTATATACGTCCTCAAACAATTGGGCCTGCCGAGGATCCTCTATGGTCTGGGTATAGAGCAGCACGGCCCCTCCTCCCTTCTGCGCTGCAGCTGTGTGCGGACGGCAGTGTGTCTCCGTCCTGCGTCTTCACTCTGTAAACGGCGCAGCGGAGCAAATGCGGACAGGAAAACCGAAAATTTTTTCAAAAAACGCGTTTCCCTATGGAAAAAGGACGCCGGGGCGTCCTTTTCGGGTAAGACTGTTCATACATATACAGAAGGCGATGCCGGCTACACCATGACGAACATATTATAATGCTTCATCAGGCGGATATCCTCCTTGGATATCTTCAGCTCCTGGACCAGCGCCTTGTCGATGGAAAGCGGTGTTTTGCTGAGAAGGCGCTTGGCGGCGGAGGGCATCAGCGGGCGGCAGGAGATGCCATAGGTCAGCACCCACTTCCTGTCGTCGTCCATATAGGGCTGGGGAATGCCGATCTGGTATTTGTCCATGGGCATATCGTCATTCTGGAACAGCATGGCGCTGAACGCCTCGTAGTGGGTCAGGGTGCCGTGGTAGGTGCTCTCACAGACCCGGTAGTGGGCCAGGTCCTTGATGTTCATGTACATGAGCATCTCGGCCGTGCTGCTCTCCTCCGTGGGGAATATATCGATCACGGTGCACTGGGCGCGGTTGACCCGGCCGTCGAAGAAGTACATATATAATTGGGAGACCTCCCGGAAAAAGGCGGGCACCTCCGCGTTGTACTCCTGGTTAATATCCGGTGTATTGCGGTACAGCAGATCATAGATGCTGACCTTCAGGGCGTTGGCGATGTCGTAAAGCGTGGCAATATCCACGGAGATCTGTCCGTTCTCGTACTTGGAGATGGCCGAACGGGTCTTGTAGATGGCCTGAGCCAGCTCGTCCATCGACATACCCCGGCTTTTGCGGGCGTAGCGGATGCGGCTGCCGACTTCTCTTGTGATATTTTCTCTTGCAGTGTCCATAGGTGATTTCCTCAAAATCAATTCAGGCTCATTTTTGCGCTGGTTTTTAATGATTATAGCAAAATACGTCAAATATGTCAACAAACGTTCCGTTCAGGAAACATAATTTGCACAAATTGTTCCGCAGGGGGAACAGGCGGCAAATTGCCACCCGGTCCATTTTCCGTTATAATGGCAACTAAGGTAAACCTTACGTACGCAAAACTGTACAAAATCACAATAATACTACGTTGAAATTGGAGAGGTGTACAAAATGAAGGTCAAAGCTGATACGTTGTTTTATGGCGGCAAGATCTACACGATGGAAGCGCCGGGCGTCTGCAAGGAAGCAGTGGTGCTGAAGGACGGCAAATTTGCCTATGTGGGCACAAAGGAAGAGGCGCTGGAGCGCTTTGACTGTGCGAAGTGCATTGATCTGCAGGGCAAGACTGTGCTGCCCGGCATGGGCGACTCCCACCTGCACTTCTTCGCTTTCTGCCAGACTTATACCACGGTGGACCTGGGCGGCGCCACCTCCCGCGCCGAGGCACTGCAGCTGCTGCGTGACCGCGCGGCGGAGACGCCCAAGGGCGAGTGGATCAAGGGCTCCAACTTTGACCAGTCCAAGTGGAAGGACTGCGAGGACCGGCTGCCCACCCGTCTGGACCTGGACGAGGCCAGCACCGATCACCCCATCGTCATCAAGCGCGTGTGCCTGCATACAGCAGTGGCCAACACCATGGCGCTGGAGAAGGCCAACATTACCAACGGCTACGTGTACGGCCCCGGCGGCCTGGTGGAGCTGGACGCTGACGGCAATCCCAACGGCATTTTCCGTGAGCAGGCCTCCAAGATCTACGACAATCTGATCCCCGACCCGTTCCTGGTGCCCGCCACCCGTGAGAAGTGCATGAAGAAGGGTCTGGCGCTGGCCTCCAGCCTGGGCGTGACCATGATGCACACCTACGCCGCGGAGATCTGGCACTATGACGAGGACTTCGCCGACTATGTGGCCCGCAGCGACCGCGGCGAGCTGCCGGTGCGTATGGCCGTGTGCCTGGACTATATGTTCGACCCGGAAAACCTGACACCCGAGCAGCGGAATGATCCCTATCGTGCCGCACGGATGGGCAGCTTCAAGAGCTTCTCTGATGGCTCCCTGGGCTCCCGTTCCGCCAAGCTGTACACCGACTACGCGGACGATCCCGGCAACACCGGCATTCTGGTCATCAGCCCAGAGGACCTGGCCAAGAGAATGTACAAGGCATACAGCCACGGCTTGCAGCCCGCCACCCACTGCATCGGTGACAAGGCGCTGGAGGTCACTCTGGACGCGGTGGAGTACTGCCTTGAGCAGGGGCTGAAGGACGGCATGACGCCGGAGGAGCAGGCCAAGCGTCTCCCCTTCCGCATCATCCACGCCCAGATGGCCACGCCGGAGCTGATTGAGCGCATGAAGAAGCTGCCGATCGTGCTGGATATCCAGCCCACGTTCCTGATGACCGACCTGCACTGGATCGAGGAGCGCGTAGGCAAGGAACGCGCCGTGCTGAGCTATCCCTGGAAGACGTATCTGGACGCGGGACTGATCATGGCCGGCGGCTCCGACGCACCGGTGGAGAGCTTCAATCCCTGGATCGGCATCTACGCCACCGTGACCCGTCAGGATATGGACGGCTATCCCGTGGGCGGCTATCACCCCAACGAGAAGGTATCCGTGTATGACGCGGTGTGTATGTACAGCAAGAACGTGGCCTACGCCAACGGCGATCAGGACCTGATGGGAACCATCGAGGCCGGCAAGTTCGCCGACATGGTGGTCATCGACCGCGACATCTTCCACATTCCCGAAAACGACATCAAGGACATCCAGGTGCTGAACACCTATATGGCCGGCATCGAGAGATATCACCGCGACTGATACGCGCAGCATAACAAAGGAGCTAAGACATGAAATTAAATTCTTTTGACAAGGTCAAGCAGTTGACGGAAGAGATGGTCGCCATCCCCAGCATCAACAAGGAACCGGGCGGCGAGAGCGCCGTGGCCCGCTATATACAGGACTTCTATATGTCCCTGCCCTACTTCCAGGCACATCCCGAGCAGGTCAAGTGCTTCCAGACCAAGAACGACTTTGTGGTGCGGCACAGCACGCTGGCCTATGTGAAGGGCACCAAGGGCAATTCCAACCGCACGGTCATCCTCATCGGCCACATCGACACCGTGGGCGTGGACGATTTCGGCACCATCCGCGAGTACGCGTTCCGCTGCGAGGAGCTGCCCGCCAAGCTGCGCGAGACGTTCGTGCTGCCCCAGGAGGTCATTGACGATATCGAGTCCGGCGAGTATCTGTTCGGCCGCGGCGCGCTGGATATGAAGTCCGGTGTGGCAGGCCATATGTACCTGATTCAGTACTTCTCTGAGCATCCCGAGGAACTGGATGGCAACCTGCTGGCTATCGGCGAGTGCGACGAGGAGGACAACTCCAAGGGCATCATCACCGCCCTGGACCTGCTGGAGGAGCTGAAGGAGAAGGAGCACTTCGAGTATGTGGCGTGCATCAACGCGGACTACTCCACCAACTACGCCCCCGGCGACGAGAACCGCTACATCTACTACGGCAGCATCGGCAAGCTGCTGCCCTGCTTCGCCGTGTTTGGCAAGGAGGCCCATGTGGGCCAGGCCTTCAGCGCGCTGGACCCCAACCTGGTGCTGGCCAATATCACGCGCAAGATGTCCCTGAACACTGACCTGTGCGACATCGCCCAGGGTGAGGTCGCCATTCCGCCCATCTCCCTGAAGCAGATGGACACCAAGGGCCCCTACACCGTGCAGACGGCGCTGACGGCCTTCGGTTACTACAACTTCTTCACCCACGGCTGGAGTCCTTCCATCGTGCTGGAAAAGAGCAAGCAGATGGCTGTGGAGGCCTTCGACGAGACGGTGGAGTACCTGAATGCCCAGTACAAGCGCTTCTGCGAGCTGAGCAAGGTGGACTTCCATCAGCTGCCCTGGAAGACCCGTGTCTACACCTGGAACGAGTTCTATAACGAGCTGGCCGCCGTGCACGGCGAGGCCTTCAAGAAAGCCATTCACGAGTTCACCGTGAAGCTGCATGAGGACGATCCTGAGCTGGATCTGCGGCTGTTCGGCCTGCGTGTGGTGCAGGAGGCATGGAAGTGGTCTGAGGACAAGTCCCCCGCCGTGGTGGTGTTCTTCGGCTCCATCTTCAGTGCCCGTATCGAGATGACCGGCCGCACGGCCAAGGAAAAGGCACTGCTGGACGCGGTGGAGAGCGCCATCGAGGTGGTGCGGCCCGAGGCCCAGCGCCAGATCAAGACCCGTATGTTCTACCCCTACATCTCCGACTCCAGCTTTATGGCCGTGTGCGACGACACCCTGGCCATCCAGGCGCTGGAGACGAACATGCCCCAGTACGGCGTGAAATACACGCACCCGGTGGATAAGATCCGTCAGATCGACGTCCCCGTTGTCAATATCGGTACCTTCGGCCGCGACGGACATATGCTCACCGAGCGCGTGGATATGCGGCAGACGTTCCAAAATGTTCCCAACATCACCTATGAAGCGGTGAAGCGTCTGCTGAGCTGAGCTATCCCTCCCTACGCTGAGAGACCCTGTCAAAACGCACAAAACGCACCAAGCACAAAACGCAAAACGCACAAGCGCAATCGCAGAGAAAATCACCTATTGTTTCGCGTGAAAGGAGAAAAGTATGGTTATACTGCAAGCTATTCAAGATTTTGGTAACTGGTTCTGGGGCATTCCCATTTTGATCCTCATCGGCGGCGGCGGTCTGTTCCTGACCATCTATCTGGGCTTCCCCCAGATCCGCCACTTCGGCTACGCCATGAGCCAGACCTTCGGCAAGATGTTCGCCAAGAAGGAAGAGGGCAAGGTCCGTCCCATCTCCGCCGCATTCGCGGCCCTGGCCTGCGCCGTCGGCGCTTCCAACATCGTCGGCGTGCCCGTGGCTATCGCCCTGGGCGGCCCCGGCGCTGTGTTCTGGATCTGGATCCTGGCTATCTTCGGCATGTGCACCAAGTACTGCGAGGTCGCGATGGGCATCAAGTACCGTCGTAAGAACGACGTGGGCGAGTGGGTCGGTGGCCCCGCCTACTACCTGCGCGGTCTGGGCAAGAAGATCGGCGTCGTGTTCGGCATCGGCTACGCCTTCTTCTTCATGATCGAGCTGGTCCCCTCCCTGGCCTCTCAGGGCGTTTCCGCTGCTGAGCAGTTCAACGTCTTCGGCGCAAACCAGACCGTCACCGGCATCATCATCGCCGTTCTGGTGGGCGTTATCCTGGCCGGCGGCTTCAAGCGCGTGTCCAGCGTCACCGACATCCTGGTGCCCGTCATGGCCTGCCTGTACGTGCTGGGCGCTCTGGTCATCATCTTCGCCCATGTGGGCGAGCTCCCCGCTGTTTTTGGCATGATCTTCCAGGATGCCTTCACCGGCCACGCCGCTGTGGGCGGCTTCGCCGGCGCCACCATCATGGCTGCTATCCGTTGGGGCGCTGCCCGCGGCGTGTACTCCAATGAGGCGGGCGTAGGCTCCACCATCGCCGGTCACTGCACCGCCGATACGGATCACCCCATCCGTCAGGCCCAGTTCGGTATCTTCGAAGTCTTCATGGATACCATCGTTATCTGCACCATCACCGCCCTGGCTGTTCTGGCCTCCGGCGTGTGGACCCAGGAGGGTCTGAGCTCCGGCCAGCTGGCCCTGGCTGCTTTCCAGTCCGTGTTCGGTAACTTCGGCGCCATTTTCGTCGCCATTACGGTGTTCATGTTCGTGTTCTCCACGATCATTTCCGCCGGCTTCTTCGGCCAGATCCAGGCTGAGATCCTGTTCGGCCGTAAGTTCTCCAAGATCTGGGTGTTTATGTATCCCCTGTTCATCGGCATCGCCTGCGCGTTCTCCAACGTGACCACCATGTACATGATCACCGACGGCTTCATGGCTATTATCGTCATCCTGAACATGATCGGCCTGCTGCTGATGTGCAAGCAGGTGAAGGACCTGCAGAAGGAGTACTACAACACTCCCGGTATGTACTACCTGGCTGACAAGGCCGCCAAGGAAGCCAAGAAGGCTGCCAAGTAACGGCTGACACAGCATAACACAGTGATAACGTAATTCCCCTGTACTGACATTCCCCGCGTTTTGTGCGTTTACCCCCCCTGGACCTCTCAGCGAAGGGTGCTGGTCCCCTCCAGCGCCGGGGCCCGGTCCGGCCTTGTGCCGGGCCGGGCTTCCGGCATTTCAGGGGGCCTGTCCCACCCCACGATAAAAGGGAACGACCGCCGAATGGGCGGTCGTTCCCTTTTGTGCGGCGGGTGCTTGTTTAACCAAAGGTGCCTTTTTATACACATCACTATCCGGCGGATCGCACCGTTATTCCTCTGCGGGCAGCGTCACGGTAAATGTGGAGCCATTTCCAGGGCGGGAGAACACCGTCACCCTCCCGCCGCACAGCGTTACCACCCGGCGGACAATGGAGAGGCCCAGGCCGTTGCCCCGGTCATCCGGGTATGGCGCAGCCCGGTAGAACCTGTCGAAAATGTGCCGCTGTGTCTCCTCGTCCATACCGATACCCGTATCGGAGACAGACACGGTGATCTCTCCCTCACCCCGCCGCAGCACCACGGTGATCTGCCCGCCGGCGGGCGTAAACCGGATAGCGTTGGAGAGCAGGTTAGACCAGATGTGCTCCACCAGCTCCTCATTGCCGTAATAGTCCACCGGATCCAGGTCTCCCTCCACGGTCAGGCTCTTTTTCAGCCACTCCCTCTCCTGCTGGCGCACACACCGGCGGAGCTGTTCATCCAGGCTGTACAGCGTCTTGTCGGACACGATCTCGGTGTTTTCGTACCGGGCCAGCTCCAGAACGTGGGTGCTCATGGCAGCCAGTCGTTCGGACTGCTGCACCACGGTGTCTGTATAGGTCCGCCGCTGCTCCGATGTCAGGTCGTCGTTTTGCAGCAGCTTGGCAAATCCCCGGATGGAGATAAGCGGCGTTTTGAACTCGTGGGAAAAGGTATTCACAAAGTCCATTCGCAGCAGCGCCACGCTGGACAGTTCCTCCGCCATTTTATTAAAGCTGCGGATATATTCCGCCACCTCGCCCCGGGCGCCCCGCATATCCACCCGCACGGTATAATCGCCCTCCGCCACCGACTGCGTGGCCTGCATCAACCGTGACAGCGGCGCCAGATACCCACGGAAAATGAATATGGCCAGCAGTACGCCCAGGATGGCGCTGACCGAAAGGATGAGGATGGGCCACAGCAGCGTATAGCTGGCGTCCTCCAGATGCACCAGCCTCTGCACCAGTGTAAATATCCCCAACGCCATCCCCACATACACCGCCACCAGCCCCAGCACCAGCAGGAACATGGTGCCCAGCAGCCGGACAGGCGGCTTTTCTTTTTTCACCTTATTTCTGGCCATTGCCGTCCTCCCGGGGCATCCCCATATAGCCAAATCCCCGAATCGTCCGCAGCTCGAAGTCCGGGTTGTCCCGGAATTTCTCTCGCAGTCGGGAGATGTAAACCTCCACAGTGTGCTCGTCCACATCACTGTCCAGATCCCATATGTCGTCGATAAGCTGCCGTTTTGTGAAAAGCGTCCGGGGGTAAGACAGCAGCTTATACAGCAGCAAAAACTCCTTAGCGGACAGCTGCCACGTACTCTGCGGAGTGATGACCTGCAGGGAGCCGCGGTCCAGCACCGTGGTGCCCACCGTCAAGCGTCGGTCTGCCCGGCTGCAATACCGCCGCAGCAGGGCCTCGATACGCCAAAGCATCTCCTCCTCGTCCACTGGCTTGACCATATAGTCATCCGTCCCCGCCCGGAACCCCCGGCGCTTGTCCTCCTGGGTCACGCGGGCCGTCACCATCAGCACCGGCAGATCGCAGTTCCCCTCCCGCAGCGTCTGGGTGAAGGTGATGCCGTCCATCCGCGGCATAGTGATATCCACCACCGCCAGATCACACTGGTAGTGTTCCATCACCTCCAGCGCCTCCACACCGTCCCGCGCAGGGCACGGCTCGTACCCGGCACGCCGCAGCACCTCGCACATCAGAAATCTGGCGTTGTCATCGTCCTCGGCCACCAAAATGCGGAACATGGCTGTCCCTCCCTTGTGTTTTTTTGGATTTTATCACACCTGTTCTCAAAAATTGAGATTTTTTGAGCTTACGTTGAGGTTTCTTCGGTATACTGCCGTTACCATAGGAAAAATAGGAGGAACACCCCATGCCCAGACCTGTCTGCATCACCTACGACAGCACCTGTGACCTGACGCCCCAGCTGCTGGAGCGCTTCCATATCCGCACCATACCCCTGACTATCCAGAGTGGCGGACGTGTCTTCCCTGATGACGGAAACTACACCTCGGCGGAGCTGTACACCGATTACCGCCGGAACGGCACCCTGCCCAAAACAACAGCGATCAGTCCAGAAGCGTTCAAGGCATTTTTCTCCCCGCTTTTAGCGGAAGGCTATGACATCGTCCACATCGACATCAGCTCGGAGCTGTCCTGCACCTGCCAGAACGCAGTGCTGGCGGCACAGGAGCTGACGGGCCAGGGACAGATCCACGTGGTGGACAGCCGCCAGCTCTCCACCGGCGGCGGGCTGCTGGCACTACAGGGGGCCAAGCTACGGGACAGCGGTATGGCGGCGGCGGACATCGCCGCGGAGCTGCGCCGCCTGGCACCCTGCAGCGACACCAGCTTCGTACTGGACACACTGGAGTTTATGTGGAAGGGCGGCCGCTGCAGCGGCGTGACGGCGCTGGGCGCCAATATGCTGAAGCTGAAGCCCTGTCTTGAAATGCGGGAGGGCAAGCTGGCAGTCTGCAAAAAGTACCGCGGCGCCATGGAAAAGGTGTACCGCCAGTATATCACCGAACGGTTGGCAGATAAGACAGTTGTGGCTGATCACGCTTTCATCACCCACTCCGGTGAGGTGGCGGAGGGCACTCTACAGGAACTGACGAAGCTGGTACGGGAACTGGCACCCTTTCAGGAGGTATTCGTCACCCAGGCTGGCTGCACTGTGTCCTCACACTGCGGCCCCGGCACCCTGGGTGTGCTGTTCCTGCGGCAGCCGGAGCAATAACAAGCTGCACATCAGTTGTGCACCCATGTCCGCACCAGGTCGGGCACCCATCCGAACACACGGCGGCACTCTGCCCTGCATTCTTGTTCGGTACAGTCCGGATGTGCGGCCATATAGGCCAGCAGGTACGCCCGTACATTCTCTCGAAGGTTTTTCCGGGCAAACCGGAAATCATACTTGGGAATTGTGTCCAGCGCAAATGAGGTCAGCGGGGTATCGCTGTAACAGGGCTTGGCCAAGTTCACACGGGTCGTGTGGCAGATGGTGTGACGGGCGTTCGCAGGGTGGAGTATGTCCTCCAGATGCTCGAAGTCCGCTTTCGTTTTGCCGGTGCTCAACAACACGCGCGGAAGCTGCGTCTGCGTCAGAAAGTGCCCGTTGGCGAGAGTAGCCTTCAGCAGAAAGGACAGGCAGAAATCCTCCGAATTTGATAAGCAAATATCCACACCGCCGTAGCCTCGCTCATGGAAATACATCTGTCCAAATCGGTTTTTTTGCTTGCGGCTGCGATGGGTATTGTAGTCGGGGAAATGCGTTTCGTCATAGCAATAGGCCTCTACCCATAGCGGCTCAATGGTCACGCCAAAGACCTCGATGCGGCAATCATTGATAAGCTTATCGCCCAGCATTTGCAGAATATGTACCGGTTCATCATAAGCGGCATTTTTTAAATTGCTGACCAAGGTCCACAAGTCGGCAGCGCGGTCCATACACTCAGTCCTTTCCGGGGCGTTTCAAAAAGTATATCACTTGGATGGCGTTCGTACAAGTTCCATAGGCAGAACTTTGCGTAAGGACACACATTCGCTGCGTTAGTTCTGCAAAATGGCGTGGATGTGAAAACCGCCAGCAGTATGCTACGTCGCTACTACGCGGGCTTCACCCTGCGCACCTACACCCACGCCACGCGGCAAAAGCAAGACGAAGCCGCACAGGCCACGGGCAGCTTCATGGCGCAGGTGATGTAAACGCCGAAAGCGATAAAAGCACAGGAGAGGAAGCTGAACTTCCTCTCCTGTGCTCTTTCACCCTTTCCGCGCATTTCCGCGTGTGGGTCACGGTGTGGGGCAAAACTGTCCCACGCTGTGACCCACAGATTAAATTGGCAAAAAAGTAAAGAAAAAGTCCTGTTTTCGAGAGAAAACATATTCCATGGAAATAGGTGTTCTGTCACCACTTCCATGTCGCGCTACGCAGGTAAGAAAACAGGGAAAAAGATTGCCGACGAAGAAACGGCGCAGAAAATCATCGCCGCACTGGAAAATGAGAGCATCAAGTATGAGACATACTTCAAGCTTATCATTGCCACGGGGATGCGGCGCGGCGAATGCTGCGCCCTGCAATGGCGGGATATCGACCGAGAGCAGCTCAATATCCACAGCCTGCGCCACACCGCTGCCAGCCTGATAATCGCGGGCGGTGCGGACATGGCAACGGTAGCGGGTATCCTCGGCCACAGCCAGCTCTCCGCCACGCTGGATATCTATACCCACACCTTCGATAAGAATAAAAAAGCCGCCAGCGCGGAGTTGCAAGGAATGCTGGAGATATAGAGTTCACCAACAAAGAAGCAGGCTCGATTCGCATGCGCTGATATGCTCCCTCCACGATTGACAGTCTATTCTTTCGCTGTCTCTCATAGAGGGAGCATATACGACGCACGACTTTCGAAGTTCTTCGCAGTAGTAGCCAAATAACCGTCCGGGCGGGTCACAGAATAACTGATTGCTGTAGCTGCCACAATAGACTCATCAAAAGGCTTTTGCGCCACAATGTGGTACCCGCCGACTGGTCTTCATTCTTCCACCTCAACGATCATCTCCACTTCAATGGGGATGTTGAAGGGCAACTGCGGCACAGCCACGGCAGTACGAGCGTGCTTGCCTTTTTCGCCGAATACCTCCACAAACAGGTCGGAGACACCGTTCATCACAGCGGGTTGAGCCATGAAGTCCGGTGCGGATGCCACAAATGCCTGCACCTTTACAAACTGCTTAATGCGATCCAGATCGTCCAGTTCCTTTTTCAGCTGTGCAATCAGGTTCAAGCCAGTCAGCCGTGCGGCGGCATAGCCCTGTTCTTGGGTCAGTTCGTCGCCAACTTTGCCGAACACTACGGGCTTGCCTTCCTCAAAGGGACCAGCGCCGGAGAAAAACAGCAGGTTTCCCACTTGACGGCAGGTGACGTAATTGGCCATGGGCGTGGGCGCTGCGGGCAGCGTCAGGCCCAGTTCTTCCAGTTTTGCTTCGATCTTCATGGTTCGTTCCTCCTATTTTTATTTGCGGGCGATGCCGTTTTTCCACACCTGTACCGGTGGGACATACATGGCAGACAGTTCCGCCACAGGGTCTCCATCCACCAAAATCAGGTCAGCCTTCATCCCCGGTTTGATCTCGCCCACATCGGAAAGTCCCGCGATCTGGGCGCTGTTTTTTGTAGCCTGCAGCAGAATGTCCATATTTTCCATGCCGCAGTACTCCCTGCGGAAGCGGAACTCTACGCCGGTATCGTACTGGGGAGACATAGGTGCAGAATCTGTGCCAAAACCAATCAGTGCCCCGGCACGATAGGCATAGCCGATGGCCTTAGCGCAATCCTCCAGCATGGGGGTCAGGCGTGCCAGCCAGAACGAGCGCTCCTGAGGATCCGTCTGACTGACATACATGGCTGCCAGCGTGGGCACCAGATAGGAGTCCTCCGATGCCAGCAGCAGATCCGTGGTGGCCTCGCTGAGATAGGTGACGTGCTCAATGGTGCGGACACCTGCCTGCACGCAGTCACGGATGGCACTATCAGCATGGCAGTGCGCCGCCACATAGAGGCCATTAGCACGCGCTGTATTCACAGCTGTCCGGATCTCTTCAATGGTCATGATAGGGTGCTTGGGCACGCCGGTAGGAGAAAAAGCAGAGCCGGATGCGTAGATTTTGATAAAATCTGCCTGCGCAGCCACTTCCTCCCGTACCGCCTTGCGGAACTCCTCCGCGCCGTCGCAGTAATGGGTGATGTCGCCCACGCCGGTGCTGGCGGTGACGCTGGGCATCAGCGTCTGGCCGCAGGCCAGAATATCCGGTCCTGCCATGAGCCCGCGGTCAATGAGCTGCCTGACATAGTTGGCGCTGCGGTCGATACTGCCGCAGTCCCGAATAGTAGTGAAGCCGTAGCGTAGGTAGCGATTGGCCTGCGCAGCGGCCTCCACAAGTAGCTGCATTGGATCGTGTGCCTGTGCGACACCAACGCCTCGCAGGAATGTGATATGGGTATGCAGGTCAATCAAACCTGGCAGTAATGTACGCCCACCGCAGTCATAATCATCCGCTGCGTTGGGACGGGCTGGACCCACGGACACGATTTTTCCACCGTCCAGCTCCACGCAGCAGTTCTCGCCGGCGAATCCACCGGACAGCGGTGCATAAAGTCTACAATGGTTCAATAGCATGGTACATTCCTCCTTACTCCCGGATAAACTGTCGAATCTCCTTCGTCAAAGCTTCCACCATGCCCGTGCCCACATAGGAGGCATGGCCGGAGGGCAACACCGTCTGACGTATCCGATCGCTGGGCAGATCGAAGCGGGACAGGTAGTAGGTCACAAAGTCAAAGGTGGACTGCAGGTCGTAATAACCGTTGACAAACATCATCCGCAGGGCGGGCCGCCGCTGCATCAGCTCCACCGGCAGGGTCAAAGTGTCCTTTTCGTACCCGCGGTAGTCCCACCGGCGGGCGATGGACAGCATGTCCGCCGCTGCCTCCCGCTGAGGCGGGCACAGCTCGTCCGCCGCGTACATGGCCAGCGCGCGGTCATAGACCGGCCCCACCGCCGCCATGAAGGCGTCCTGCGCCATATCCGGCTCGATGATACCGGCGCTTTCCATACTGTTTTCGCTGTATCGCTCGTTCTGCCTTGGACGGTACAGCAGCCGCGCATCGTATGTACTGACCACAGCCCCCGGGCAGCAGCCCAGCAGGAAGTCCACCTCTCCAAAACGCAGATCGTGTTTGTCCAGAAAATCATGATCCATGCCTGTGAACCGACTAAGCCGATCCAGCACGCTCTCCCGTTCTGCCTCGTTCAATCGGTTCCCCAACAGCAGAGCGCGGGCGTAGTCGCCGTAGGCAAAGTCCATGGCCTGTGCCACGAACTCCTCACGGCTGCACTCATCCTGATGGTGGTGATACCAGCACACGGCGGCGTTGGCACCCAGACGGCGGACATTGGGTTCTACTAGCAGGGTAGTCCGCGCTCCCACGTTCAGGGACGTGCCCACGTGAATGATGCCCCGTAAGTCCACCGTCTCCGGCAGCACATCAGCCAGCGCCACATTGCGGATGGTGCCGTAGCTCTCGCCCAGCAAGTAGACCGGCGCGTTCTCGCGACCGCTCTCAGCTAGCCACGCACAGATGAAGTCCGCAAAATCGCGGGCGTCACCGGCGGTGGAGTAATGGCGCTTCGCGGTGCTCTCATCCAGCAGACGGGCCCAGCCGGTGCCCACCGGATCGATGAGCACGATGTCACACTGATCCAGCAGGAGGTCAGGGTTGGGCGTCAGCTCGAACCGCGCCGGATGGCTCAGCCCGTCAGGATACTCGGGCAACTGTGCCAGCACAGGCCCCAGCAGGCCCATGTGCAGCCAGGCGCTGGCGGCTCCGGGACCGCCGTTATAGGCAAACACCACCGGCCGCCGCGAGCCGCCGCCCTGACCGAGATAGGACCAGCTGAACATGGTAGCTTCAGCCTTTCCATCGGGGCCAGCGAGAACGTGATCCGCCAACCGCACCCGATAGCGCAAGCCACTGGGTGCGATCTTTTCTGCCTCCCAGCGATAGGGACTGAACTCGCTCATGCCTTTACCTCCCCACCGCTTCAAACACAGAGAAGAAGCGGTCGATATCCTGTGTGTTGTTATAAAGGTGGAAGCTCAGACGCATGCCCCGCTCCCCGTTCTCGTCGGGGGACTCGAAGTGGGCGAACACGCCTGCCTTTTCCAGCATCTCATCGGTGACGGGACAGCCCGCCGCAACCTTGATATACACGATCTGGCAGCGGTTCTCCGCAGGGAAGTCGTAGGCCAGACGCAGCCACGGGGTCTGGGCCAGCCTGGCGGTGAAATAGTCCGCCAGACCACAGACGTACCGCTCCACCTCTACCCCGCTCAGCATGTCGTACTGCGCGGCCATCAAACCCAACCCATAGATGCCGTCGGCATGGGGGTAGCCGATTTCAAACCGGCCCGCGTCCTCCCGCAGGGTCAGACGGGCCTTGCCGGTGTTGAACCGGTCGTCGTCGGACATCCAGCCCGCGCCCCAATGGCGGATCAGGGGCTGCAGCCGCCGACTGATATAGGCGTAGCCGGTACCGCAGAAGTTCATCATCCACTTGTAGTCATTGCCTACCAGCAGATCCACACCCCAGCGCTCCACATCTACCTGCAGTGCGCCCAGCGCCTGCACGCCGTCCACGAACAGCAGCAGGCCTCTTTTGCGGCACATCTGGCTCAGACGGTCCATGTCGATGCGGTAGCCGGTCTTGCTCTCCACCAGATTCACGGTGACGGCGCGGGTGTGTTCGTCGCACAGGGTCATCAGCTGCTCCGGCGTGACGGCACCGTTTTCCGGCACGGCGTACCGCACCTCCAGCCCCTCGTCCTGCCTCTTCTGCCAGGCAAAGCGGTTGCCAATCCAGCCGCGATCCACCGCCACCACGTTGTCCTCGGGGCCGTACTCCACGGCCTCCGTCACCATGGTGAACAGCTGCGTGGAGCTCTGGCCGAAGGTGATGCGATCCGGTGCGCCGTGGATCATCTCTCCCAGCGCCGCCTTAGAGCGCTGCATCATCTCCAGCGTTTCAACAGAGGTGTCGGGAAACTCCCACACCGAGTTGCCGCCTATGTGATACCGGGCATCCATATAGCGGCGCACACCATCATATACAAAGTCCGGTACCAGACCGGTGCTGGCCGTCTCGAAATATGCCCACTGCTGTGTCACCGGCACGCGGGCACGCAGTTCCGGAATGGACTTCACAAAATCAACCATGGCGTCCCTCTCAGTTGTAGGACTTTTCCTTGTCCTCCCACGGCCGGTAGGGAGCCTTCATCTCGGCGATCAGATCCACGCCCTTGCCCTTGAGGTACTTGACGCGGAAGAAGAAGTACACATAGCCCACCACGAACACGGCCAGGATACCGGCCACAGCGCCGCCGCTGAGAGTAGCAGCCATCTGCACGCACAAATAGGCACACACGATAAATGTAAGGACAGACAGCACATAGGCGACCTTCCGGTTCATATGTACGGAGGAGTTGTCGCAGCACTTGGGATACTTCTTATAGGCGAACATGGGACTCAGCGTATTGGGCAACTCCGCCAGGGTATTGCAGAAGGAGAAGATGGTCATGACCACACCGAAGGTCGCACCGGTAGCACAGATGGCGATGGCGATGCCCATGACGATGAAAAGGCTCCAGTAAGCCACGCCGTACTTGTTTTGCTTTGCCAACACCTCGGGAAACACCTTGTTTTTAGCGGAAGTCTCTACCAGAGCCACACAGGCCAGCGCCACGGGAATTAGAGATGTGATAATACCGCAGATGGGACCGCCTACGATGAAGAAGGTCAGCAGTGCCGGAGACATAAACTGCGCCGCCACATCGGACAGCGAAGTGACCTCTGCTGCCGGGATCACGCCGATGGTAATAACAGCCATCAGGATATAAATCACCGCTACAATAACTGGACACAGCACCAAAGCCAGCGGCACCGTTTTACCTGGATTCTTTACATCATCGGCCACCTGTGCCACCGAACTGGCACCGGACAAAGAGGATGTCAGCACACCCACGGCAGCTGCCAGCGTACTGATGGATACACCCGGGCGTACAATCTGGCCAAAGGTCACATTGGCCGTGTCGATATGAGGCAAGCCGAGGAAAATATACAGGGCAATGGCGATGAGCAGCAGCACGACCATCACATTTCCCGTATTGATCGTCGTCTTATTGCCGAACCAAGCCACTACCGCAAATACCACCAGCAGTGCCACGGCGGCTACAGTGCCATTGATCTCCGTATTGGGAAACAGGGGCTGGAGATACATACCGAACAGCACGCCAAACAGCGATACCATAGTAGGCATCAGCAGTGTGGAAAATGAAACAAACGCGCCTGCGATGGGATGCATCAGTTTGGCGGCCCACAGGAACTGCGACCCGCTGGCAGGAAGCGCAGCAGAGGAATATGTCGATGCCAGTGCGCGCAGGACAACCACCGCTGCCGCACCGATCAGTGCCCACACTACGCCGGCACCATATTCATTTGCCACCGTGGGTAAGGTACCAAAGATGCCAGAGCCAACAATGCAACCGATGCCCATTAGAATGGCACCCAGTAGACCAATTTTCTTCTTCTCCATAAGTATCTCGCTCCTTTTTGATGATTTCACTGATAATATCAGCATCCTACATGAATAATACCACTGATATGACCAGATGTCAATCACATTTTTCCGCGAACATGTAAAACCGCGGTCGAACAACTCGACCGCGGTTTTGCTTACCCTTCATACATCTGCGATATCCGTTATAATCCAATATTTCGCCTGCTCTTGATCCCGTGCCAGCAGTGCATCAATGATGTGGTGGAAATTACTGTAGTCTGGTCTGCGCCTGATTTGGGTCATGGAAGCAATGTTCACCAGTTTCTCCAATGTTTTTACCAGCACGGGGTTGCCCGATATGCCAGCCAATCCCATATGAAAACGATAATTGACAGTTTGTTCTGGGCTTTCGCTCATATCCGCTCCGATGGTAGTATCTCGCAGCCGTTCAATTTCCTCGTCCGTGGCATTTTCAATGGCTAGCTGGACACAAAGTGTCTCTAAGCAGCGGCGGATCTGCTGGATTTGATTAACTTCCTCGTTGGTGAAGGTATTCACCATATAGCCCTTACGAGGATAGCTAACCAAATACCCCTGATCCGCCAGCAGGTGCAGGGCATCCTTCACAGGTGCCTTGCTCACGCCATATCGCTCAGCAATCTCGCTTTCGCTAATAAAATCCCGCGCGGTGTACTTCCCCGCGATAATATCGCCGCGCAGCTGCGCAAAAATCTTCTCTGACAGTTTTTCTTTCATGCTGATGATCTCCTCTGATATGTTCTCTGCATATTTCATTCTACCGGATAATTTTCAGATGTCAAGACCCTCTGCCTCTACATTGTCAATATCAAGCGGATCTGCGTCTGCAGGAGTAACAACAAGCGTTCCAATATATCGCCTAGACCTACAGCGAACAGGTATTAGCTGCAGCCATTTTTCTGTTCCGCCGGCAGGGCACACACCTGCTCATGATGCCCAGCCCTCTATCACGCTGGATATCTATACCCACGCAAGAACAAAAAAGCCGCCAGCGCAGGATTGCAAGGGATGCTTGAGATATGGCGCAGGATAGCTCAGTACTGAGTATCCTTTGCCTTCCGTGTGGCAGGAGTGACGGCAGTTACGGGAAAAACTGCGGGGTCGCGGCAAAAATTCAAGGAGGAAAAGTACGCTTTTTAGCTTACGCCGGAAGCGAAAAAAATGATAGAAATAAACGCACCGCTGGCTAACTGCGGCAGCCAAAGTAAGTTCGTAGAGAAGGCTGTTCGGTTCTATGACGGCTACCTGAAGGTGCAGAACGCCGGAGCGTTCCTGCCCCACGCAGTGTCTGACGTGCTGGAGGGTACGCTGGGCGTCTTCGCAAACCGCATGTCCAAGCTGCTGTTCAACCTGACCGTGGAGCACAACATCACCAACCACCTGCTGGCCGCCGACGTGGATATGACACGCGAGGAATACAACAAGCTGCGCGGCGGCAGCGTCCGCGAGGTCACCAGCACACGGGGTATGCCAAGAATCTGACTTGGCACTTAACAAACCCCCTCGTTGCAAAGCGCGGCAGTCCATGTTACAATAAAAATATCTTAAAGCAAAAGGAGGCTGCCTCATGCGTGATTTGATCAAGCACATTGTTTTTGAAGAATTTTCGAAACTGACCACTCTGATTGAAAAGGATTTCTCCGGCAATTATAAAAGGAAAGTCAATAATTTTCTGCTCAGTCAGATGGACGAAAACATTACCGCCAGTATGGTATTCGTAAGCAGCTTTGAGTCTAAGAGCGGTTTTGCTATTGAGACCTGCGCCAAGCGCATTGCGCGTCTGAAATTCGGCGAGGAAAATGTGCCCGCAATCGTAAATCCTCGCTGTCTTATGCATAATATCGACGAAAGTAAGATTTCCGGTCAAGTTGTCGTTACAGATGTCGATACTCATAACGGAAACCTGCGCGGCGAAATCGCCACTTTCCGTGCGACCAATGAAGCTTCCGGCTCCGGCAGAAGCCGTACCGAGAGCGGTGTGACCCAAAACAGCATCAGGGAAAATCTTCTCCCCCTGGCGAATAAATATCGCTGCGGCACTATCCAGGTCAAGCCCGTGGATCTTGCTTTTTTTGACGGAGAAAACTGGAATATCTTAGAATTGAAAGCGGGCGGCGACCTTGACAGCTCCAATGCTCCTTCTAATGTTGAGAAGCTCCTTACTATCTACGTTGACATGGGTATTGAAAACTGCAAAGCATACTTCGCAACTCTATACAACAAAGACGGCGAGGGAAACACATGGAAAGGTGCTGTGAAAAAGCATCTGGCCTATCCTGAAATGTTTCTTATCGGCAAAAATCTGTGGAAAAAGATCTTGCCCAACGGTATTTCTTTTGAAGAATTTGAAGAGATCTACAAAGAAGCCTTGGAAGATATTCATCTCAATGAGCGCATCGTTCGAATGATAGAAGAGTGCGTTGCCAGGTGATATGCACAAACTCACAAAAATCAAAACGAGGAATTATACTGTCGTCAACGGCGATTGCCTCGACTATTTAGGCCAAATCCCGGATAACAGCATCGATCTGATTCTTACGGACCCACCTTATAATATTGCCCAATACTCCACCGGCAACATCAATTTGCCAGGAAGATCCGCCTTAAATAACGACCTTGCGGAATGGGATCTGATTCCTATCGATCCGTTCGATCTGCTGCCCGATTTTAAGCGCATTATAAAACCGGATGGAAACATATTTGTTTTCACAAGCTACAATCTGATAGGAAAATGGCACGAAGCGTTTGATAGTGAGTTTGATACGTTTCAGTTTTTCATTTGGCACAAGACGAACCCTGCTCCAAAGATATTTAAAAATGGCTTTTTGAACAGCTGCGAAATGATTGCCTGTATGTGGAATAAAGGACACAAATGGAATTTCAGCGATCAGCGCAATATGCACAACTTCTTCGAAAGCCCCATCTGTATGAAACCGGAACGGCTGTCAGAGCCAAAACACCCCTCTCAAAAGCCCGTGAGGCTGTTAGAGCATATTGTCTCCATCGCTTCAAATGAAAACGACGTTGTCTTTGACCCTTTTATGGGCGTGGGATCAACCGGTGTGGCGGCATTAAGAAACAAGCGGAGGTTCATCGGAATTGAAATTGAGAAAAGCTATTTTGACGCCGCTGAAATGAGAATTGGGGTCTACAGATGAAAAAAGAATTAGAACAAATTGCGGAAAATATGAAGGAACTCGGGCTTGCCGCGCTTGCCCATGTGAACAACATACGGCTTATGGAAGACAGATGGTCGGGTATTCTATCTGTGTTGCAGGTAGCACACGCCATGGAGATTTTGGCGAAAGCGCGTATTGCACAAGAGCATCCGCTGCTTTTGTTTGACACATATCCCAAACCCACAAAAAGAGAAAACAGAATCATAAACGAGATGACGCTCTCACAGCTCTCGGAAAAAGGGCGAACGATTGAATGGTCAAGTATAATCGAAATGCTATGGCTTGTTGCCGATATGAAAACTGTGGATATTTCCGCATTCAATGAATTCGGGGAAATACGAAATGCTATTCAACATTTTGGCATAGTTTCCAAAGAAAAGAGCGTTTCTTATCTAACTTCGCTCCAGTTTATATATGGAACTATCGACCCATTCATAAACGAAAGTTGGGGCCTGTTTGCGGTCGATTACTGTCAGGACTATCACGAAGATTCAGAGGATAATTCCAACTATTGGAATTACATAAGAGAGTGCCTAATCGGAAACGAAATCATTTTTAAGGTCTCCCCATTCCTCGCTGAGAACAAGGCTTTTTGGTGGTCATCAATCAAGGTAGCCGAGGAATTTACTGCTCTGGCAGAAGAAAGTGATTTTATTGAACCAATCGAAGTGAGTAAAGAATACTATGATGCGATAAAAGAGCAACTGCAATTATACAATGTCTTTGTCGACTGAATAATAAACGAACCTCCCTGTCTCAGACAGGGAGGTTCGTTATAATCAGATGCTTTGCATCTCTGTTGTTCCGCCTACGCACGTTATATGTATACCGTTTATCAAAACTCAATATGTGGAAGTCCTTCTCATATAAGCCACTGATAAAATCAGTGTTCTTAATCACAAGAATAAAGCGGGCTAAGGTCTTCTTCAGCACATACGCAAGCCGTTCTTGGTCGAACTTCGTAAAGTTCACTCCATCATAGTCTGAAAAGTCTGTGTCATAAGGCGGGTCCAAGAACATAAAATCCTTTTCAGACAACTTGACCTTGCTTAAAAGTTCTTCAAAATCGCAGCAATGAATGTCCGTCTTCGCGAACAGCGCCTCCATTTCTCTATTGAACATACCGTCTATTTTCGATCTCATATCTTTGCGATTATATGACATCCCACCGTAGGGAATATTAAACTCACCCTTCGCATTAAAGCGAAACATTGACCCGTAACAGTATTCCCGAATAAAATAGAAATTTGCGGCTTGATACTGTATTGACTGATCCGCAATGCGTCCAAGTCGGATGTCATTGAACACCTTGCGGAAGTACATATAATATCCGCTCGCAAAGCCGGTGATCAAGTTTTCGCATAGATCCTCTGGTGAAAACGGCCGCCTTTCGTGATTTTTTGCGGTTCGAATAAACTTATCCTCAACCATTCGGTAAAGCTGGTCATCAAAATCGTTCTTATCCAACAGCAATTTTTCCGAAAAGCCGGAATTGATCTTATCCGACAAGCCCATTATTAGCTCGCCTAATACTTGGCCAAGCTCTTCTTTGGAAATTCTTCCTTCTGTAAGCTCGGAAAAGATATGAAGCAATTCGCTCGATTCCCTGCCGCAGACAGAAACAATATTGTTGAAGCTGTTGCTATAGCACACAAGCAACTCATACAGCTTCTTGTCCTGCGCTTTGATCAGCTTGTAATACTGCATAAGCGACTCGGAGATGTCATTGATTACTGCGGCTTCAGGCGCGAGATGAAAAAACAGGGCTCCGCCACCGAAAAAGGGCTCGATATATCGATTATAAGATGGTATCAAAGGCTCTATCTCAGCGATCTCTCCGGACTTCCCGCCGGGCCATTTGATAATCGGTCTCATAGGTCCACCTCTTCTCAAGTATAGAATATCATAGAAAAGTAAAAAAAGAAAGAGGAAAATCAACCTCATGTATTACTGCTTCCGCCTGTGAATAGCAGTGTTGAGTTAAACTCCAATGCTCGAAAAAGTAACAGCTTTCTTCGTGGAGTTGTGGTATGTGTTATGGCTACCAAGAAAGGAGTTGATTCTATATGGCTAAGAAACGCGCCAACGGCGAGGGCAACATCCGCAAGCGCACAGACGGCACCCAGGGTGTGGGTCAGGCGGTTGACCCACATTTTTAGCCGTACTGTTTTCAACATTTTTGCAGCAAAAAGCACCGAAAACAAAAGTTTTCGGTGCTTTTTTGAGCCGCTGGCCGGATTCGAACCGCCGACCTCATCCTTGCCAAATATTTATCACCTGTTTTTTCTTGTTGCCGCTTTTCGTGCATTACTCCTCGGAAGTGTTGGTATCACTTGTGCTGCGCGGTTTATTTACTGCTCCTTGCTGTAGGTTGTTGTGCCTCGTTTGTTGCGGTTTTTTGGTGACTGTTGCGGTTTTGTTGCGGTTTCTATTGAGCCGTCTTTTTTAATGCTTCTCTGAAAATCTGACTTGCCCGCCTCATGCTTTCTGCATCGGCGTGGGTATACATTCTCAGAGTAACCGCTTTATCAGAGTGCCCCAACTTTTCCGAAACGCTGGCAATATCTGCGCCGTTTGTGATAGCGATACTGGCGAAGCTGTGGCGCAGCTTGTGCGGGTGCAGATCGTCAATTTCGTATCGTTCGGCAAACTTTTTCAAGTACCTTGTGGGAGACTGTGGGTGCATTGGCTTCGGACTATCGTCTTGTGTAAACACGAAAGCACTGATGGCGTGTTCTGCCTGTTGTAGCCGGAGCTGCTGCAAGAGCGCGATTACCGCCGGGTCAACATCTATTGTTCGCGTTTTGCCGTTTTTCGGTGTATCAAGATATATGCCTTTTTGCGGCGTGTAGCAGAGATTTCCCGCGACAGTAATCGTATTCCCGCCAAAGTCGACATCTTTCCATTGTAGGCCGCAGCATTCGCCCCTGCGAATGCCTGTATCAACCAGTAGCCGCACCAACGCCTGCCACTTTAGCGGTTCTTTCTCAAGGCAGGAAAGAATATGCTGCACTTCCTCAACCGTGTATGCCGCTGCTTCGATCGTTCGAGCTTCATCCTTTCGCTGTTTCGGCCTTTCGACCTTGTCCATCGGATTTTTTGGGACAACATCGGATAAGTATGCCATTTTGAAAAGAGAATTTAGCACCGTGTAAACCTTGATTACGGTCGCGTGAGCTTTCCCTCTCGCTTGCATATCAAGCAGTAGTGCAGATATATTTGCCGCTGTAATATCAGGTATTCGTAAATTCCCTATAGCGGGGTATATCCACTGCTCAAGGTTTCCTTGAAAGCTGTTTCTGCTGTTTTCGCTAATTGTCACAGCTTTTGCTGGCATAAATACGCGCTCCCCATATTGGCACAGAGTTTGAATTTTTGCGGCCTCCTGTTTTTGCAGGAGGTCAATTTCTTTTTGCTCTGCCCGGCTTATAGCCTCCCCATTGTCGCAACGGCGCTCAAATTCAGCAGCAACCTTTGCCAATTCCCGGTCAATTGCTTTCTTACTCCACCCTTCCGGTGGATACCAGCGAGAAGTCAACCGAGAACGAGAGCGACCTCGCGACACCTGAATTTCATAGAACGTGCGCCCGTCCTTAGTCTGCTTTTCTCTGATCGACGGCATTATTTTTCACCTCTGCTTCTATATTGCCCGCAATCTTAAACAATAGTTTTTGCGCCTCGAATAATGACAGTTCCTTGTCTGTCACAGCAAACTTGTAATCTTTCTTTGCTCTTCGCATCGCATCTATATCCCCGCGTTCCTCCGCCCTACTATAAGTAATCGGCTTTTGCTTTATTACGCCGCATTCGTGGTGATATATAGCAAGTCGGTTGACCATGCCCCAAAAATCATCACACATAATAAGCCAATTTAATTCTGGCAAATCAAAAACACTCTTTGCTATATTTTGGTTTGCTTCATTCAATTTAGTTACAGCCGCTTCCGAAAGGCCGGTTGTTTTTGACGTTGTAGCAATATCTTCATTGACCGTCTTTGTTGTTGTCCTCCCAAGCAGATAATCAGTTGTTACGCCGTAATAGTCGGCAATCTTACAAAGGTTTTCTAATGATGGGCGTGATATTCCAAGCCGGTATTGGTTGATAGCTTGCGCAGAAATGTCCAGATAAGTTTTTAGTGCGTTTGTATCCGTTATAAGTTCATCCAGTCTTTTTGCGAGCGTGGTGTTCTGCTTCTCTGCCACATTCATTGATGAAGCCGGTATTGTTTTACGCCCCATAACTGCCTCCGAAATCAAGTTTTGCTTTCAGTTTTTGATAACGATAAATCGTCTCTTGCAACTTACCGCCTCTATGCGTATAATGGCATTAGGAAGCGGCACTTGTCGAAATCAATTATAACAAAGCCGCACTTGATTGTCAACAAGTTGCCGCAGATTAGATGAAAGGACGACAGAAAAATGAACACAGTGAAAAGAGAGACGAACGCGCCATTTTTGAAAATCGGGGCTGCAAGCAAGGCTACTGGCCTGTCGCAGTATTTTTTGCGGCGCGGCTGTCGCGATGGTAGCGTTCCTCATGTGATGTCCGGCACGGTATATTTGGTCAACGTCCCTGCGCTTCTCCGAAAGCTGGGCGCGGTAGAGGGAGGCACGACGGAATGAACGAAAACAAAAAAGCCCTTGCCGGTGCTGGAACACCGACAGGGGCAACGGAAACGGCAGCATTAGGCGGGGCAGCTATTTCCTGTTTGTATTCTACCACACCGGCGACCGTGCGTCAAGTTGCAGCGCACCTACCAGTCGGCGCATCCAACGCCATCAGCGGCAAGGAACTGGCGGCAATGTTAGGCTACAAATCCCTTCGGCTGCTGTCGCGGCAAATCCAGCGAGAACGCCTTGCTGGTGCGCCGATTTGCGCCGCCGTCAGCGGAGATAGCCGGGGGTACTATTTGACTGACGAACCCACCGAACTGCGGCGGTATATCAGCGCGTTAGATCGCCGCCTCCGTGAGGTGCGCCGCACTCGCGATGCCTGCGGGGACACGCTGCGGCGCATGACCGGGCAAGAAGTTCTAAAAGGGTGGTGAGCAGGTGGCGGAGATTAAAGAGAAACATCCATCGTGGTTCAAATTGAAAATTGAACGGCGGCAGCTTATAAAGCAGCTCCCGCCGGAAACTGCGGTCAATGTCCTTCTTGCTTGTTGGGAGTATCTGGAAACCTGTGAAATCCCCGACACGTTGCAGCCGTTGGAAAAAATCGCCTTTTCTGCGTTCTTCCCGGATATGGAGGAAGCATGGCAGCGATATGAACAGCGCGTAAACGCCAAGAGAAACAAATCGGTCGATATCGACCGATAACGCTCGACACAGAAGAAGAAACAGAAACAGAAGAAGAAACAGAAATAGAAACAGAATTGTAAAAGGGTATAAGGGTGTCGCGCTTCGCACGCCACACCCCTCCCCCGCGAAAGGAGTTGTCATGCTTTTTGATTTTGAAAAGTTTTCCAACATTACTGCCAGTGTGTACCCTGGTGGAGCATACAGCTTGGAGGGTGCTCTAAGTGTTTTTCAGTACTACTTCGAAAAGTACGAGGAACATACCGGCAGGCCGCACCCGCCAATTAAAGCAAGTCAGATCGTGCGTATCTGCCAGGATATGCCCTATATCGACCGGGAGTGCAGCGGTGGTCAGTACGCGGACATAGAGCCGGAAGATTACCCGGTTTTGATCGACAGGTATTTTTCTACAAAATACCGTAGCTGTGACCGCAACATCAACCACTTTTTTAGTGGTCGGATACGCGAGTTAAAATTCTACGAGGAGCTTTATTGACGCGCAAAGAGGACAGCCCTCTACAGCCGTCAGAAAGCCGAAGGACACGCCGAAGGGCAGGAGGCGGTAAACAACGCCGCAGAACAATAAAAGCTCACAGGTAGGGCTTGCAAGCCGCGCAAAAGGCGGGAAGCGGTCACAGCGCAAAGGCGCGGACGGGGAAAGGGAGCTTGCCACTATTCTCCGCGAATATGGGTATCCCATAAAGCGCGGCGGCTCTATGTCCTTTGGCGATGTTCCCGATCTTGTGGGATTGCCGGGAATACATATCGAGGTCAAAAGAGCCGAGCAAGTCAGGCTTTCAGAATGGATGGCGCAGGCATTGCGGGACAGCAAGCGTTTCCGCGATGGTATACCCGCCGTATTCCACCGCAGAAGCCATGAAGCATGGCATGTGACAATGAGCCTTTCGGACTTTATGACGCTTTATTCCGCAAAAATCCATAATTTTCCGAGAAAGGAGATTTCAGCCAATGGCATTGACGCAAAACCAACAGAAGGCAATAGCAGCGCTGCTGGCCAGTCCATCCCGTGAAGACGCTGCCCGGAAATGCGGTCTCACATCGAGAACGTTGCGTACCTATTTTCGGGACGATGAATTCTGTGAAGCGTACCGCGCCGCTTTCCAAGAATTGACAGAAAACGCAACGCGCAAGGCACAGCGGCTCTTGTGCCCGGCGCTTGAAACACTGGAGGAGGTCATGCAGGATGCGGAGGCACCTCCGGCGGCAAAAACAAACGCTGCGCGGATCGTCATTGAAAGCACCCTCAAACTGACAGAGGTCAACGACATTCTGACGCGCATTGAAAATCTCGAGCGTGAAAGAGGTAATAGCTAAATGAGCATCAAGACAATTCGTGACCGGCTGGAGAAGCTGGAGGAACTGACCTTACAGCGCCCCGGTGTGGCCGTTATCCTACCCACAGAAGATGGGTTTATAGCATCCCGCGGCGATGGCAAAGCGGCGAGGCTCTGTGCCACACTGGGCGAGGCGCAGCAATTCTGCGCCGTCTGTGAAACAACGATAATTATTGACGTTTGAAAGGAGAAACCATGAATTTTGGGAAATCTGTACGTGAAAGCGTTGCACTGTGCGTGACGACACTTGAAGAAATCACGGCGGCAGAAAAGGAGCTGGCCGCAGCGAGGAAGGCCGGCAAGATCGCTCCGGCGGATGCCGAGGCGAAGTCTGCTGAACTCGCCTGTGCCCGTGCCGATGCCCTGGGTACGGTCAATACTCGGATCGAGCGCGACCGCCTCGCGCACCACGCCGCCGTTGACGAATGGAACACCGCCGACGGCTCCAAGATTGACACGGGCGATTTGAAGCTGCTGCAGGCCGATTTCCACTTTGATCCGGCGCAGTTCCAAGCGCTTTGTGACAAGCACCGCGACAATGCGACCATGCTGCAGCTCCTTGCGGAGTACAGCGAGAAGCACCGCGACTGGAACTTGACGGCAGATCGTCCCATCGGCGCACAGGCCCGCAAAGACGCTTTTGACCGCTTCTGCCGGGACGCCAGCAGCGCCGCCCGTGATCCGAACAGCCTACACGCTGCACTGTGGCTCTCCGGTAACGGCACGGCAGAGAGCGTGTTTATCGACTACTAACCTTCAAAACAGCCGGGACTGCACGGGGTTGTGCAGTCCCGGTTTCTTTGTGATGAAACGCACTTGATTTCTGCCGGTCTCCGTGTTATTCTGTCGATAGCCCTTTATGGGCTGGGCGCTGCACGAACGGCAGGCGGTTAGCTACACCACCCGAAAGGGGGTGCTGCTCATGCGTATCACATTACATATCGGACGGTTTACCGTGACGATCATTGTGAAAAGCAGAAACCGCCACTCGGCAAAGTGACGGTTTCAAGGCTTCGCTTTGAAATTCTGACTAATCCGGGCTAACCGCTTGTCGCAGTGCCCTTTTTCTATGCCCATTATAGGCGGCTTTTCCGGCTTTGTCAAGTCTCGGATATATCCGGGGCTTGTTCTTTTGGCCGCATGGCCAACGTGAGCTTGACGCGCTGCGCGTCTGTTTCCTTTTGCTCTACAGTTTGTGTGACGCCGAATTTTATAGATTTGTAAACACATTTCGTAACAAAAAACAGGATCGACGCCACCAATCAAAACGCCGATCCTCTATTTTGCAGTAGCACGGCTTTCAGTATTCTTTAGCGGTGAAGGTTAAAACGCAACACCGCGCTCCGCACAGAGTTCTTTCAAAAGCGATGCCGCTTCATCAAAACCCATCGCATGATCATGAATGTCACTGTATGAAGGATGAACCAAAAAATTGGTACGATAGTCTAAAATTTGGTATCCAACAATACGTTCACCGTCACCTGCGCGGACATATCCCCAGCCATCATGATTGTATCGTTGATAGCCTTTCTGAAACGAATAATCGGCTTCGTGAGCCTTTCTTCTCAACGTGGAAAGTGAATACTGCATAAGCAAACCTCCTGTAAGTTAATGGTTGATCGGTGTGCTTATGTTTTGTTGTTTTATAGTGTTATTTGCTATGCTACTTTGCAAACACCTTATAGATGCTCCTCAGAGGCCGCAGAAACTCCGTTGTCTCGTTCCATTGTCTCTGTGATTGCCCGGTTGATGAAGCCGTTTACGCTCTCGCCGTGAGCTTCTGCGTGAGCCTGTATTGCCTTTTTCCTGCCTTTTGGGACAGTCAAGTTAATCCTATCGAGTTTTTCTGCAATCCAGCTATTACGATACTCTGATTTACTGGTCATTTGTTTCTCCGTTCCGGGGGAGCAAATTTTTTGCTCCCTCCCCTATTATAGCTATATTATACAGTACAATCAAGTATTGCGCAATACTCATTTTGCACAAATATTGCGCAATAACTTTGGCAGTTCTGCCTATTGATATATTGCGCAATATAATATATACTATAATCACCGCAAGGGAACAAGGGGTGGCCTTAAACAAGCCACAAGCGGGTAACAGACATACTGGTGAAATACCCTGAAACAGTGGGTGCAATACATTCCAGACGTTACCCGGCCTCAACAAAACGAATGGAGGAACAAGAAATGAGTATCATCGACATGGACAGCAAGATCAAGGAGCTGCGGGAGCTGCGCCGCATGGCCGACGAGCTGACCGCAGAGATGGAGAGCATCACGGACAGCATCAAGCGGCACATGGACGCCGAGGGCGTGGATACCCTCAACGGAACGGATTGGAAAGTGACTTATAAGGCTGTGACTTCTTCCCGCCTGGACACCACCGCACTGAAAAAGGCGCTGCCCGACCTGACGGCGCAGTTCACCAAGACCACCACCGCCCGCCGGTTCTGCATCGCATGATGGAAACCGTTATAACCGTGGCAGGAGCGATCCAGCTTACCCGCTGGTTGCTGACACTACTGGACGCAATAGAAAAGCCCTCTGTGTCCTCGCCGACCAAAGCACGACACAGAGAGCCATAACCACCACCCACAAAGGGAGGTTGGTACGGATATTGTATCAGCCTCCCGCCGATAAAACAAGGAGGAAAATAAAAATGGATGCCCAACAAGAACTAACGAACATCATTGCTTCCGCAGGCAAGATTGAGTTGCTGCTTATTATCGCTGCTATACAAGTCAAATTGGCGGAATTGGGAAACTTGGGAGATACAGACCTCCAGCCCCCGCAGGACATGACAAAAGGTGACGGAAAACGTTTGATCAAACGCATTCGCGGAAAACAATCTTCTTTTGATGTCGAAAAGCGTGAATACGCAGAGAAGATAATTCACCACATTCGTACCAACTGGCTACATAACCTCGATGCATAAAGAGCAGCGCCGGGAGCAATCCCGGCGCTCTTTTTTATCCCCGTTGCGGTTTTTGTTGCGGTTTCAAGGTTTTTCGTTGGAGCTGCTGGGCGGATTCGAACCGCCGACCTCATCCTTACCAAGTGATAAAATGCCCTCCAGCCGTTGCGGCATAAGGGTTTGCGGGCGTTTTTGCCCCAAAAAGGAAGAGGTCGGAAACTCTTTGCTCCATGTGTTCCGTCCGCTCGTTTCCCCGTGTGGGTCACGGTGTGGGTCAGAGCCACCGGCATCGTCAGTGTGGGTCAACTTTCTCTGGCAGTGGAATGGTCACATTTTGCGCTGCTGGAAACAATGAAAGGGTATCAAAACGAAGGCATAGAGCCACCGGGCGGAGCGCAATGCTCCCGCCAGGTGGCTCTGCAGGTTTCCCGTATGGGTCAAAATGTGGGTCAAATCTTTTTCAACTCATCAAGAAACGACGGCAGCACATCGTAGATGATCGCACATATGACAGTCCAGTTGGTATCCTCGTAATGATGCACTAACCTGTGCCGCAAACCCGCAATTTTCACCCACGGAATGTCGGGATGCTGCGACCTAAAATCCTCCGTCAAGTTGGCGGCGTGCTCGCCGATGTTATAAAGAGGCGTTGTGACAGTCCATTGAACGGTCTCCTCCGCGAAGATCCTATCCGGCGTGATGTTTTCTTCCGACACATAGCGCAGGAGCTTTTCTGTAGTCTCCCGCATTTTCGAAACTCTTTGCTGGTCGCTGTACTTCATGCGATCTGCACCCCTTCCGCCATCACCGCGTTATAAAAAGCAGAGTTAGCATTGAGTTCCCGCAGTTCGTACACGTCCACGGGCTTTCCCAAGGTGCGATGCAGTTCCTCTGCTATGCAGAAAACGTCGGTAGGGTCGAATCTGCTTCCGCCAACCACGATGAGGTCAATGTCGGAAGCGGCATTCGCTTCTTGCCGTGCATAAGAGCCGAACAAGATCGCACGCTCGGCATGGTATTTTTTCAGCAGCAGCCGCACAGCGGCAAAAATTTCGTCCTGCGCATAGACGTGGTCAAACATTTGCTTCGCACCTCCCTCGTTGAACGTTTCTTATTATGCAGTATACCACAGATACGAGCATTTCACAAGTGTTTGCGATGCTCATGTTTTGCGCTGGCAAATTTCTGTATCCGTATTCCCAACATAAAACTCCGCCATATCATCCAGCCGGAGACAGGCCAAACGGCGGTGCGCCGCGTTGCGATTGCCGCATCCGCAATCAATGTCAATGATGCCGTCACCATGCCATATAGGAACCGGCTGGTCACTGACACCAGTCAGGAAGTTGACCGGCGTGTGGCCGACGATGCAGATAGTGCCAGGATAAGGACTCCCATCCTCTGGCTTGATGCGTCCCCAGATGCGCGTATCATGGTCGGCACCGGGACAACCATGAACAAGGTGAAACCTCTGCCCATCAACGGTAATGTCCAGATGATCCGGCAGTCCGGCTAAGAAGCGCAGAACTATATTCCGCTCGTGAGGTGTGCAATGATAGAGCAGCTCCCGATAGGTGGACGAGCCGCCGTTTTGCCGCCAAAGCTCACGAGCACCAAACTCATTATGCGGCCCGAGGGTGGCGAGGCACATCTGCTCATGGTTGCCCAGCAGCATGGTCATGTTGGGCGTATCCATGACCAGCCGCAGGATGTCCACACCCATGGCACACCGGTCGATAGCGTCACCGATAACATACAGGTGGTCGTTTTCGGAGAATTGGATTAGTGTCAGCAGTCGCTCAAACTTATCTAATTCACCATGGATGTCCGATACGCAGTAAATCATGCCGTCACCTCCCGTAAATCGTGTTGTTGATAAGTATACTCGATGCGGTAGTGATTGCAAGTAGGTTCGCGGCTCAAAAACGGTGACGCAGTAAGCAAAGAATACATATTCCGCATTTTGGCTGCTTACAACTCCGGCAAAATCGAGAACGCTGAGATGGACTACAAGCGCAGGGCCGTGGAGGGGATAGGATTTCTCAAGGGAATAACGTAAAAAGGACGCCTTACGGCGTCCTTTTTCTATCCAGAAAGTGGTAAAAAAATTTCGCAAAGTAACATACTTTGCGAAAACCCCTCAAAAATGACCGTATAACAGTATATTCCAGCTTTTTCGACTTGTCAATATGGACTTGCGAAATGCAACATATTTTGCCTATGTGTCACGGAAGTCTTGCGCGGCAACGGCTGGTAGCATCTTTCGCAAAGTATGTTACTTTGCGAAAGAAATCGAGGCCGGAAACTGAATAAAAGGTCTTGCGAAGTCGTGTGGCTGCCGCTGTAAAGACGGTATATCATTACCGCCAGGCGGCAGTTTTGAAGGAACGGGGTGATACCCCCTGCGGACGGCGCTGTTGACGTAAGGAATGGACCAAAGCGGCAGAAATGCCGTGTGGCGAATAGCAGCCATTGGAGCGAACGCTCTGAGAAGGTAGGTTCAGGTACGAGAAGGACGAAAGTCCTTCGTGACGTTAGGGCAGAAGAATTGCACGATGGAGGACCAGTGTTGTACAGCGGGCGATCTCTCCCTGACGGCATAGGCGGGAGTGCGCGCTGACGAGGTTCGTCAGCGCATTTTCATTTCTGCCGGATCACCGCTGGTTTCCCATGGGAAACCGGCGATTTTTGTAAGGGAGGACTATGCCATGTCCAACAGGAATCCCCGCGAGAGATTTGACTACAAGAGTTGGTTTGAGCGTAATGTGGCCAAGCGTACCGTGGCGGCGCTGGAAGCGCGGGACGCGGAGTTTGCCGAAAAGCACGCGGATACGCCGCTGGCGCATTTGGCGCAATACGTCGGCAATCGTGCTGAACTGCTGCGGCACACGCCCAGTCCCTGCGAGATAGACGGCGGCACGTTTATCGAGGAGCGCTTCGGCGGTTGGGCCGCAGTATTGGAGATGGCACACCTGCGTCCGCCGATAAAAGAGCCCAAGTTGAAAGACACCGCACGCTACAAGCGGGAAAAAGCCGTGCAGGAGCCGCTGTTCTACGAGGAATCCGAGCGCAAGAAGAAGGCGAAACGCGCCAAGGCTGCCGCCAGTCATGCGGCGCAGCAATCACGGCTGAAAGAGAAAAAGCGGCTGGAGCAGGAAAAGAAAGAGGCTCGTGATGCCGCTGCCCGCCAGCGCGAAATTGAGAAAGCGGCAAAGGCCGCAGAGCAGGAGGTGTCCTGCTGAGTTACCCTTGTCAAGCCATGACGGTCTGAACGGAGACTGTCAGCTTTCCATAAGGGTGGGAGGGGAAAAGCCGCCCCTCCCACCTCCTCTCTTTGTTGAACGGCAAAACCAAAACCACATACAAAAATAAAAAGAATACGCCCCACCTGCGGGGTGAGAAACAGGAAGAAATAGAAGGAGCAAACACACATGATCTCTTTGAGTGAAATACTGCATACCATCGCCCAGGCGCTGATGATCCCCTGCCTCATTATACTGATAATTCTGATGGCCGGGGCGGTCTGGCAGATCGGCGACATCGTGGTTGAGTACATCGCGGAGCGCCGCAAGCATAAGTGTAACGTCCCCCAGCTGCTGCGCGACGTACACGCGGCGGGCGCGGACGGCCTTGCGGAGCTGATTGAAAACAGCGGCCTGCTGCGGCGGCAGAAGAAGGCCCTGCTGGAGCTGGCAGAGAGCCGGGGGCTGCCCAAGGACACCCTGACGGCGCTGGCGGAGCGCCTGCTGGCCACGGAGGAGGCGCGGAACGCCCGCACCACCTCCATCACGGACATGATCGCCAAGCTGGGCCCCATGTTCGGCCTGCTGGGCACGCTGATACCCCTGGGTCCCGGCATCGTGGCGCTGGGACAGGGCGACACGGTGACGCTGTCGGAGTCCATGAACGTGGCATTCGACACCACCATCGCCGGCGTCATCAGCGCGGCGGTGGCCAGCGTCATCTCCCACATCCGCAAGCGGTGGTACAACGACGATATGGTGTCGCTGGAAACGCTGATGGAGGCAGTTTTGGAGGAGGTCACGAGCGATGTTGAAGGGTAAGTTTTCCTCCCGCCGCCGGGTGACGGAGGAGGTGGACGCCATGTCCGGGCTGGCGAACCTGTCAGACGTGATGCTGGTGTTCGCCTGCGGGCTGATGGCGGCGGTCATACTGAACTGGAACGTGGATCTCAGCAAGACGCGGGTGGAGATCCTCCAGCGGGAGCAGATGCAGGAGCTGGACAACGCGGAGGAGATGGAGCAGGACATCCAGTCCTCCAGCAGCTTCGAGCAGAAGGGCACGGTGTACGAAGACCCGGAGACAGGCAAGCTGTATGTGGTGATGCCGAAAAGCGGTAACTAAATAGTTTTTACATAGATACATTCAACAACGAGAGGAGCAAATCACATGAAGAAACGGACAAGCAGTATGTCCCGGCGCGTGGTGAGCCTGCTGATGAGCCTGGTGCTCACGCTGACGCTGGTGACCCCCGCGGCCTTTGCCACGGAAGTGGTGGGCGGCAGCGGTACGGCCATCATCGAGGGCAACGCGAACCCGGCTGACGCTAACCCCAGCGGGGACAACGAGGGCAAGGACGACGAAAACAAGGACACCGAGCACGGCGGGGATGAACAGCCTACCAACCCCGGTGATGAGGACAAGAACCCCGGCGAGGGTGACGGCGGCAGCGACGACGCCAACAAGCCCGGTGAGGATAACAAGGGCAAGCAGAACACCGAGGACGAGAATAACAGTGAGGACGACATCGCTCCGCTGAATGATGATACTGACAGTGATGTGTGGGATGGTAAGCCTGCGGAAAAGTTTGCTGGTGGTGCTGGTACGGTTGATGATCCCTACAAAATCAGCACCGGTGCGGAACTGGCATATCTGGCAGGGAAGGTCAATGGGGGTGAAAGCTATTCTGGCGAATACTTTAAGCTGACGAACGACATTCGACTAAACGAGCAGGATGTGCCGACAGGCGGAAACTCGTGGACGCCCATTGGAAACAGCTCGAACAAGTTCCAAGGCACGTTTGATGGCGATGGGCATACCATAAGCGGACTGTATATCACTGCTACAGGATCCGGAGCAGGGAATCTTGGCCTGTTCGGAAATTTGGGCAATTCTGCCGTGATCAAGAATCTAATTGTCAAGGGCACGGTAGATTGTGATAAAAAGACTTATGTCGCTGGCATTGCGGGCCGGTGCGTTGCGTGGAAGACTGTTGTCCAGAATTGCGGTTTCTATGGTAACGTAGTTGGTGGCAATAGTAACGTCGGCGGTGTGGTTGGCTTCGGCAACAATGTGGCCAAGAATTGTTGGTACTATTACAGCGGTGACACAGATGGCTATAAGGTCGGCGTGTCTGGCGGCACGGCGGGGAATAATTGCTATCAGAATGTGTCTTCAAGTGCAAAAGGAACGTATGTCCAAGCAAATTTTGCCGACACTGTGACGGAGAAGCTGAACGCCTCGCTGTCCGATGGCGACAAACTGTGGAAGGTCGGTACGAAGCATCCGGAATTCCCAGGGCCTAACGAAAGAGTGGTGATACTGGATAAGTATCTGCCCACCTCGACGGCGGCTATGTCCATAAAGGATGATGTCTCCGGGAAACTCGTAAGCCAGATCATTGTGGAGAACGGAGGGCAGGTCACGCTGGTGCCTACCGGCACGGTTTGGTACAGCCTTGATGGGAAAAACTGGGACTCCTTCAGTGGGGAAAGGTCGATACAGATCAACGCGACCGAGCAGACCGTCCGTATATATTATGCTGCCAGCGACGAAGAAATGGAGGCTGGAGCCTGGTATAAAAAGGATGAAGGCACGTCGGAGACACCCTATGAGATCGGCAGCGCCGCGCAGTTGGCCTATCTGGCCAAGCTGGTGAACGAGGGGAATAGCTTCCAGGGCAAGTTCATTCGGCTGAAGAACGATATCCGGCTGAACGATAAGGATGTACCGACTGCCGAGGATAACCCCGTCGCCTGGACACCTATCGGCGTGTATGTGGACGGGAGTACAAAGGATAAGCCTTTCTCCGGTACGTTTGACGGCAACGGTCATACCATCTCCGGCCTGTATATCAACAGCGATGCAAACGGCCAGGGCCTGTTTGCTGTGCTGGGCGCCGGCGGCACGGTGCAGAACCTTATCGTTACCGGCACGGTACATGCACCCAACAGCGCTGTCGTGGGCGGCATCGCGGCAAAGAGCAGCGGCACGGTACGGAACTGCGGGTTCTATGGCGATGTGCAGGCGGGCAAACCGAAAAGTCCATGGTGGCTTACCGCTGGCGGCGTGGTAGGCGACGGTAATGCCAACAACTGCTGGTACTACCAGACGACTGACGATAAAAAACTGGGGACAGCCGGTTCCTATCCCACCAACAGCTATCAGAATGTGTCCGCGTCGCTGTCTGGAAATGGAACGTACATCAAGTCCGAGGGCTTTGCCGCTGCCGTGGCGGAGAAGCTGAATCCTGCCGCGTTTGAAAAGGGCTGGAAGCTGTGGGCAGCGGAGGACGGCGAGAACGCGAAGCCCTATCCGCTGTTTTCTGAACAGAATGCAAATGAGCTGGTACTTGTCAAACTGCAGCCGTATGTGAAGTTTGGCATGAACTCCGAGCTGTTCGGCAAGGTGACGTTTGCCGGCGGCGGCACCTCCGCGCTGGCGAAGGTTGACACGAAGCTAACGCTGCAGGCGGACGGCGGAATGGCCGCATTCTATACCACGGAGTCGGAGAAACAGGACAGTTATACGACTACGGATGGGCTGAAACAGTTTTCTGAGGCGTATGTGGTGAACAAGAGCGACGGCGGCAAGGTCGTGACATTGTACTACGGCTCGGCAAACGACTTTACCGCCACGGCGCTGGAGAGAGCGTTCTATTACGATGCGCTCAACTACACCATCAAGAGCATTACCTATAAGGACGAGAACGACGAGAATAAAACGGCGTCCGCAGAGGAGGTGTTCCAGACCTTTGCCGGACTGGTCAATAAGGGAGTCGACTTTAAGGGTAAGACCGTCAATCTCGGTGCGGATATTGACCTGAGCGACATCGAGTGGACGCCTGTCGGCACGGCGGATCATCCGTTCCGGGGCATATTTACCGGAGGCACGAGCTATTACACCATTTCCGGACTGAAGGTGAACGGTGACTTTGCCAACGCGGGCCTGTTCGGCGTAGTGGACGGCGGCACGATCCAGTATGTGACCATTACCGACAGCACGAAGACCGAGGAAACGGCAGACGAGAGCGGGGAGACGACGCCGGTTGAAAAGACGATCCCGGCGGGCAACGTAAACGGCAAGGGCAACACGGGCAGCATCGTGGGCTGGCTGAAGTCCGGCAAGGTGGAAAGCTGCATGTCCACCGCGACAGTGAAGGGCAGCGGGAATACCGGCGGCCTGGTGGGCCTGGTGGGCGCCGAGACCGTGGGCGAGACTGCGTTCGTCGGCACCGTGAACGGCAGCTATTACTACAACGAGGCGCGCGTCGGAGTCCCGGCAGCCGGAAAGGTGCTGGAGGGCAGCGCGATCAACAAGAGCTTCTATCTGGCGGAAACATCCACCTTCGGCAACACGGCCAATGAAAACGGTGAGAACGGCGACACCGGCGCCCGGACGGCGGAGGAATTTGCCGCCGGCCGCGTGGCCTGGGAGCTGAAGAGTAGCACCAACAGCAAATGGGGATGCACGGACGACCTGCGGCCGTGCCTTGGCAGCAGTGTCAAGCCGATGGAGCTGAAGGTGTCGGCCAGAGATGCGATGCCGGTAGGTGTCACGCTGGAGATACAGCTCAGCGATAAAAACAGCGGCGACATGCTCCGGCAGCTGAACGACGACGACGGCACGGTGTATGCATATGTCAAGCAATACGCAAATGTGACAATGTCCTGGACATTGTCCGGCCCGACAGAAACACAGGTCATGTTTGAGCCTTCCGACAAGGTGAGACAACGGGAGGGCAGCAGCGGCTGCGTATATGTCTCGGATAACGTAAGCATCCAGTATTACTTCATCGGGGCAGATATAAGCTGGTACAACGAAGAAACGATTGCGAAGAAAGCGTATACCATCAAAACGCCGGCGGAGCTGAACGGCCTTGCCCTGCTGGTCAACGGCAAGGTCGGCAAGAATGAGACATTCGAGGGTTGGACCCTGACGCTGGGGAACGACATCAGTCTGAAGGGTTACGACTGGACACCCATCGGCAGCAGTTATAGTTTCGAGGGTGTTTTTGACGGCAGCGGACACTCGATCACCGATCTGCAGATAGACGTTACTCTGAACAGCGAAAACGACCATGGGCCTTGGGGCTTGTTCGGAAAGCTGGGCGACACTACTGGGAATGCCAGCGCCAAGGCTACGATCAAGAACCTGACTGTCGATGGCAGCGTGACGGTCATAGGCAAACAGATTGGCTGCAACGTGGGCGGCATTGTCGGCTATATTTACAAAGGGGCCACAGTGGAGCATTGCCACAATCTGGCCAATGTGACGGCCGAGGCTTGGTACAGAAAACTTGGAAGGAATGATTCATCTACAGAGCCGCGAGCCGGCGGTATTGCCGGATATAACGAAGGCGGCACCATCACAAACTGCCTGAATGAAGGAGCGGTCACGATCAGGGGTACAGACCTATATAGCCAGATGTATGCCGGCGGTATCGTTGGCAAGGCTTCAAACGGCAGTGTGGAGTATTGCTGGAACTACGGCACTGTGGATGCCAGCGGCGTGACGCTGAAAGCAAATGCTCCCACATATTTCTCCCGGTTTGTCAGCGGTATTGCCGGCTCCGGCACGGTTCTTAACTGCGCCAACTTCGGCATGGTCAAAACAGGAAACGGCATTCCCGCGAGCGGCATCGGCGGCATGGTGACCAACAGCTACAATATGGGCAGCGTGACCGGCCCGGAGGACAAGGTGTACAGCATCAGCAAAGAGAGGACGGTCAACAGCTATACCATCGATCTCACCGCGAACACCGGCGTCTACGTCAAGAACAGCGCTGGTACCACCGACGCCGACAAGTCCCAGCCGATCACGATAACCCCCGACGCGGACGGCAAGAATACCACCTATACGATCGATGAGAAACCGCTGGTGGATGTGCTGAACGAGGCATGCACAGATATGAGTATAACCGGTGCGTGCCTGTGGACGAACAAGGTGGATGCGCCGTGGAACCCCGTGCATGTCACGCAGTGGAACGGCGAGGACGTGCCCGGTGCGCCCGGTAAGGTGACCGTGACGTACTATAGCAACATGACCGGCAGCGACACCGGCAAGGTGGATAGTGCCGTCCTGAAAGACAGCAAGTCGCACACCTTCACCCTGAAGACGGCGGATGAGCTGAACTTCCGGAATGAGAACGGCAGGTTCATGGGCTGGGCCCTGTCGGCGGAGGGCGCAGTAGCGTACCCGTATAAAGACGGCAAATTTACCAGCGCGAAGGAGGTCACGGTAAACGAAGCAGAGAGGAACGTGAACCTCTACGCTGTGTGGGAACAGCTGTGGACAGGCACCGGCACGGAGGTCGATCCGTATAAAATCAACGATCTGAACGACCTGAAAAAATTGCAGACGCAGGTCAATGAGGGATATTACCAGTACGCCGACAAGTGGTTTGCCCTGACGGCCGATATCGACATGAAGAATGAGCCGTGGAAACCCATTGGTACCAGTGAGTCCCATAAGGATGCGGTCGATCCCGACAGGCGGGGCGAGCTCTCGAATTTTGCCGGCAATCTGGACGGCAATAATTTTACCATCAAAAATCTGAACGTCGAAGGTGCCAAGGGTGAGCAGTATGTCGGACTGTTTGGTTTTGCAACAGGCAGCAATGTCCGAACATTCAAGAATTTGGTGCTGAAGGGCCGCGTTGAAATTGAAGAAAATACCAGCACAGGTACCTCTTGGTGCGCCGGCTTGATCGCCTGCGCCGAAAATGGCAACGGACCGGGCGTTATTCTGGATGGCATCACCGTTGATATTAACATCCCGCGCGCCGCTTATTCCTTTACAGCCGGTATCGTCGGCCGTGGCGTGACGCAGGCGACCAAGTGCAATGTCTACGGTTTTTTGGCCGGCGGCAGCGGTCTGACCGACTATAATCGAGTGTCAGGCACCTTCATCTTTAAGACGGCCATGGAAGATTGTCACAATTACGCGACGATCAACGGCCGCGTGGCTGTCGGCCTGTGGGGTGGCGAGACCGGTAAGGTCGTAAACTGCAGCAACTCCGGAAATCTCACTGCGACAGGGGAGAACTCTTATGGAGTCCACAATTCTGGATATGCCGCAGGCATTGCCTACAAGGGGCAGTTTGACAATTGCATGAATGACGGCACTGTTGCGAGTACGAACGGCTCCGCGTTTGGCATTGCCTATAGCGGCACTGCAGAGCACTGCAGGAATATCGGCAGTGTCTCCGGCGCGCTCAACACATACGGAATCGTCGGGGGTGGAAGCTCATCATTCTGCTATAATCTGGGCCAGATTACGGCAAAAAACGGCAAGGCGTACGGCATCGGAGGCAGCGCCAACTACAGCTTTACCTATAATGAGAAGACACCTGTGGCGCTAAACGTAGCCGGCAGCAAAAATGATACTGGCTATTATCTGTCTGATAAGGAGTTGTCCAGCGGCGGCATCTGGGCCACTAAGGACGACTTCGCCAGCGGCAAGGTGGCCTGGGGTGTGGACGGCGGTGAAGGCGCACACAAGAATTACTGGACACAGGGTGCGAACAACTACCCTGTTCCTATCGGGAATGGGACGTCCACCAGCTACTATCGCGCCAAGGCTGAGTACGGCACTGGCGGTACGGTAACGCTGACACGCAGCGGCAATGAGGTAGCTACACGTTCCAGCACGGATGCAGTCTACGGGCCTGCGGGTACCAGCGTGGCTGCTAAGGCCACGCCCAAGAATAACACCTTCAAACTGAGTAGTCTGACGTTGGATCTGATGAGTACGGGTAAGCCCACGACACTGGAGAATGGCGGCGACTTCCATTTGGGTGAAGCCAATGCAGTGGTCAAAGCGGAATTTACAGGGAATTCCGGTGGTGGCGGCGGTTACTACTACGGCGGTACCGGCGATGGTACCGGCACCGGCGATAAGGACGACGAGGGCCTGCAGGACGGCCTGAACATGGACGTGGAGTACGACATCAAGGGCCTTGTGCTGGGCGCCTACGCTGAGTGGGGCTCCAACGGCGGGAACAAGTCCTTCCAGAAGTGGCTGGAAGAAAATCCCAACGTGGTCCGCGCTCTGCTGACCAACAGTCTGGACAACATGGCCACTGCAGCCGTGGGCAAGAAGACCGATGAGGCCAAGGATCTGGCGGCGCTGTTGCTGGCCAGTTTGAACGAGCACACCGGCGTGGACGGCAAGGACGGCGATACCATCGCCAAGGCGCTGCAGAAGTACATCGACTCCGGCAGCGAGGAGGTGTTCAGCGCGTGGCTGACCGGTGGCGGCGGCATGGCCAGCGGCACCTATGAGAGCATCTACGGCCAGTACGCCAGCAGCCTTGCGGCACTGGCAGACCGTCTGTACAGCAAGTGGGAGGCCAGCGGCACGTCCATGACCTTCCCTGTGTGGCTGGACTCCCAGCAGGTGAGCATGGACAGCCTGTCCGAGAACGCGGACGAGCCGGACACCGACAACACCAACGATCCCCAGACCTCCGATGCCCCGGACGACGTGCCGGACGGACAGGATACCGAGGGCGGTGCCAGCGGTAACTCCGTGTGGGAGATCATCGGCACGGTGGTGCGTGAGAATCCCATCCTCGTCTGGAGCATCGTGGCCGTCATCGCGGCGCTGATCATCGTGGGCGCGGTACGCCGTTACCACAAGGTCAAGCGTGACGAGCATGACGAGAAATAATTAAACCTGATTACGCCGCGGGCGTAGTCTGCCGATTCGCGTGGGCGGAATTTCCGTCCACGCGAATACGGCTATATAAACGGAAGTAGGAGGGATGCCTCTGTGAAAAGAAAAGTACGGAATTGGACGGCGTTTCTGCTGGCGCTGGTGCTGGTATTCAGCATGATACCCGCAGCTTACGCAGCAGGACACAGCATCACCGTCAACGCCCCAACGGGGAACGATTTACCCTATTGGGTATTTGAGAAAGCGGGCGTAGACAGCGCGGATGTGCTGAACCTGACGGCCAACGAGGGACATACCCTGCCCACAAATAAGGTCGCCCGTGTGTCGCTGGCTGTGGGCAAAAACAAAGAGGATGAAGCTGCCTGCGGTATCTCCATCAATGGGATGTACTATGTGCAGTCCGTGACGCTTGACCACCCGGATTTCTTTACCGGCACGGTGGAGATACAGGTGGGCAAGGATGCCCAATGGAGCGAGGAGACGTGGGGCAATATCACGCCGGTGGAGGGCTCCAACATCATTGGCCGTGTGCAGTTCAAGAACGGTGCGTTCACCGGGGATGTGAGCATCACCGTCAGCCCCATGACGGCAGAGCAGTCAGAGGCGGCGCAGAAGCAGAACCAGCGCCAAGTTGTGCCGCAGGGCAAGTACACGGTGGCCCAGATCTCCGAGGCCATTCAAGGCATCATGGTGCAGAAGCGCTCTGCACTGGGCTTGGAGGAAGGGGACTATCTTCTCTCCGGGGACGAGCTGACCTACGCCGGCAGCTCCGCCACGGACTGGCTGCCCATCGGTCTGAGCCGCTGCGGTGTGGAGGACGACTATGATGCCTACCTTGCGGCTTTGCAGACCTATGTCGAGCAGAAATACCGTGAGCCGGACAAGCTGGACAGGGTGAAGGCCACCGAGTGGCATCGTATCTCTCTCGCTGTGCTGGCCTGCGGCGGCGATCCTACCCACTTCGGCAAGGATGCGGATGGCAACGACATCAACCTCATCGCAGACGGTGTATATGACCGAGGTAAGACCATAGATATTGGGGCACAGGGCCTCAACGGTTGGCTGTGGGGGCTTATCACGCTGGACAGCATGAAGTACAACATCCCCGCAGGCTCCAGTTATACCCGCACGGAGATGATCAAGAGGATACTGTCCTTCCAGCTTCCGGATAACGGATTCAACCTGCGCTTTGCACAGGGCAGCACCGCAGATCCGGACATCACGGCCATGGCGATACAGGCACTTGCGCCGTACTACCGAAATTCTACCTTCAACGTGAAAGACCCTGTGGACAAGGCGCTGGACTGCCTGTCCAAATTGCAGCTGGACACAGGCGACTTCCGCAGCTGGGGCACGCGGAACTCCGAGTCCGTGTCGCAGATCATCGTGTCGCTGTGCTCCATCGGCGTTGATCCGCAGAACGACTCACGGTTCATCAAGAACGGCATCAATCTGCTGGATGCCCTGTTCTACTACCAGCAGGAAGACGGCGGCTTTGCCCACTCCTACGAGTCCGATCCCGGCAACCCTTCCGCCATCCCCGGCGAGAGCAACAGCATCGCCACAGATCAGGCGCTGCTGGCGCTGGTGGCCGTGTGGCGGCAGACACAGGGCATGAGCATCCTGTATGACTTCCGCCCCGGCAGCGTATCCGCCAAGATACTGACGCCGGAGGAAAGTGAAGTGTCCTTTGCGGGCAGCTACGAGTTTACCGAGGCCGACCAGCAGCAGGCGGACGCCCTGCCAAAAAAGCTGTCCACGGAGAACGATGCCGAGGTGACAGCCCTGCTGGACAAGCTGAAAATGAGCCGTGATTTCGAAGGCTACGATACCTACATGACCAAGCTGACGCAGGCCAAGAGCGACATAGATGCGCTGTACGCGGAGATAGAGAGCATCAATGCGGATATAGAAAGCCAGATCGTCCCCATGACCGACCCGGGACTGGGTGAAAAGTCCACGGTGGATAGGCTGGTGAAGCGGTACAAGGCACTGTCCGACCATGATAAGGAACTCATCCAGAACTGGGACGCCGTACTTGCTGTGAAGGTACAGACAGACGCGGCGCAGAGAGACCTGTTCCTCATCATCGGCGGCGTGGTGGTCGTCATGGTAGCCGTGACGGTAGTTGTCCGCCGCAGGAGGGAGAGCCAATGAAAAAGCATTTCACAAAACTTATAGTTGCCTTGCTGGCGCTGGCGATGCTTCTGCCCATCGTAGTACAGGCCGCCCCCACGGACGGCTGGACAGACGAGGCGGAGCAGGCGTATCAGACACTGACGGAAAAGGCCATCCAACAGGTCACGGAGAGCAGGGATTACCTGTCGCTTCCCATCCAGCAGAGGAATACTCGCGCGGTCTACGCCCTGTGGACCGCCGGCGCGGTTGTGCCGGAAGGCTTCTACGATGCATACTTGCAGTCTTTGGCGGGTTGGCTGGATATGGCGGCCCAGAATGGCCGGTGCGCCTATATCCCCACGGCTATCCGCACGGTGGCAGCTATGGGGCTGGATGTGACCGACTTCGCCGGCCACGACCTGCTGGACCCGCTGCGGAAGCCGGACATGATGACCGCGGATGAGGACCGGCTGAATATGCTGCTGGACCTGAGCTGCGCCGGTGAAGCCGGTGAGACGAAGGAATTTGCCGCCCTGCGGGAACAGCTCCTGACGGAAGCCATGGCCCGCCAGCAGAGCAGCGGCCAGTTCCGCTATCCCACAATACCCGGCACGGAGCTTCGATTTACCTCGGCCTATGACGGCAACGCATTGTTCATCTGGTTAAGAGATAAGGGCGTGATCAAAGACCCGGACCGCTTTGAGTATATCCTGCTGACGGCGCAGTCCGTACAGGCTCTTGCACCCTATCAGGATCGAAAGGACGTGTCCGCCGCTATCGACAAGGCGCTGAATTACCTCTCCGCGCAGCAGCTTCCCAGCGGCGGCTTTGCCCGGTTCGGCGAGGAGAACGTGGAGGAGGACGCGGCGGTGCTGGAAATGCTGGCCGTGCTGGGTATCTCCCTCACGGACGAGCGCTTCACCAAGGATGGCTGCACCATTCTGGACGGCATGATGGGCTGGTATCAGGCGGAGTATCTGGAAGAGGTGGAGAACGAACCGAAGCAGGGCTTTTATTACTATAACAGGACCACCTACAACGAGGAGACGCAGACATGGGAACGCCTTCCCTGCTCACCGGAAGCTGAAGCAGTGATGTATCAGCACCGCCGGTATCGGAATGACGAGGCCTACCGGGGCCTGAGCGCCCTGCGTGCCCTGACCGATCTGGACAAGGCACCCCTTCCCACCGTGACCATGCCGGAAGCCGGCAGCACGGAGCAGGTATCCATAGACTATGCGTCGATTCTGGGTGAGAAGCTGGCCGAGTCGAAGGAACGGACGGATTTGGATGCAATGGGTGCAAACTGGTATTGGAGCGGAAGCGGGACGATCATTACATGGAACTCTCTTTCCAGATTTTCGGAGGAGGTGCTGGCTCGCGAAAAGATAGCGGGCGGCAAACTGTCCGAGGACGAGAAAGCGGAGCTGCGGGACTTGATGGAAAAGATGACCGGAGCCAACAGCGAATACCTCATGGGCCGGACATCGGCCATGTTTGTCCCGGGCATCGTGCGCGCCCTGAAAGCGATCGATGCTGATCCGGGGGACTTCTATGGACTGGACTATCTCGCGCCGCTGACGAGCATGGGCAAAATGGACCAGCTCGATTATGCAAAGGCGCTGCAGGATTTCGACGCGGTAGACGAATCGGTGTGGCGCTCCCGCGGCGTGGACGTGGATACGATGGTGGACAAGTACGCGGAGAAGATACTCTCCTACCAGATGTCGAACGGTAGATTCTATTGGTATTATGGAGCGGGTAAATATTATGCTGCAGATGCAGAGGAAAAGGAGGCGTTGGGGATAAACGGAAAAGCAAATATCGAATTTATCACCGAGAGCCTGAAGGCATTAGGCCCGCATCAGGACAAGGCGTACATCGCGGAGGCGGTGGAAAAGGGCTTGAACTACCTGTCCTCCATACAGGAGCCGGATGGGACATTCGGGAATCTGCAATATACGCTGGCCGTGGCGGATATGATGGAGGCGCTGAACATTCCGTTGGATGATGAGCGGTTCGTTAAAAACGGCTATACACTGGAGGATGCCGTGCGGACCTTCTATGTGGACGGTATCGGCTTTGTTAACCGGAATGCTGAGCTTTCCGCGGAGGATATCGCGCAGGAGCTGGCAGAAAACACAAAGGAAGGCCCTGTCTACGATCAGAACATGCTCCGGACTGTCTCTGGCTTTGCCTATCTCCAGACCGCCGGGGCCGGTGCCCGCAGCGGGAATAACAGCGTGTTCGAGCTGATAGGCTCCGCCCTGACGGAGACGCCGCTGGGCATCGTTCTGCTGGCGGTGGTGGTCATAGCGCTGCTGGCCTTCGGCATGGTCCGCCGCTACCGCCGCATCAAGAAGGAGCAGTGACATGAAGAAACACAGCACAAAACTCATGGCCGTCTTGCTGGCAGCCGTCATGCTCCTGCCCTTGACCGTACAGGCCGTCCCCGCGGAGGGCTGGACGGCCGAGGCAGAGCAGGTGTATCAGACGGTGACGGAGCTGGTGGTGCAGCAGGTGTCTGAGCGTAAGGACTACATCGCCGCGGCCACGCAGGCGGAAAACGCAAAAGCGGTATATGCCCTGTGGACCTCCAGCGCGGCTGTCCCTGACGGCTTTTATGACGAGTACTTACAGGCGCTGGCTGACTGGCTGGACCTCGCGGTCAAGCGGGGCAAAACAGCCTACATCCCCGGTGCCATCCGCACGGTAGCGGCTATGGGGCTGGACGTGACCGACCTTGCCGGGCACGACCTCATGGACGCTCTGCGGAAGCCGGAGCTGGAGGAGGAGGACGAGGACCGGCTGGATATGCTGATGGATTTGGATGCCGCCGGTGACGCGGGCAAGACCGACGAGTTCAACGCTCTGCGGGAAAACCTGTTGACGGAAGCTCTTGCTCGCCAGCAAAGCAGCGGCGAATTCCGCTATACCTCTAAGTGGCCCGCAGAACTGAAGCAAAGAGGCGTAGCCGATGAGCCGGACTGCTTCGACTACATATTGCTGACTGCCAGATCCGTACAGGCTCTTGCACCTTACATGAACCGCAAGGACGTATCCACGGCCATAGACAAGGCTCTGGATTACCTTTCCGAGCAGCAGCTCTCCAGCGGCGGCTTTCTCAAGTACGGCGATGAGGATGTGGAGGAGGACGCGGCGGTGCTGGAGATGTTGGCGACGCTGGGCATCTCCCTCACGGACGAGCGCTTCACCAAGGATGGGCACACCGTGCTGGACGGCATGATGGGCTGGTATCAGGACTTCTATTTTGAAGATGCCAAGACATCTGAGCCAAAGCAAGGATTCTATCATGAGGATGGTTGGTGGAGGTATGAAGAATCACGAGGTTGGTACAGGAAAGGCTGGATACAGATGCGAGATCCAAATGATCCGAATCACAAAGGCGCCGTTCCCAATAGGATTTATGACAATGCCGAACCCTATAGCGGCTTGTGTGCAGTGCGGGGAATAGGTGGAAATGGCGCAAAAATTGACAACCTTCCTGCGAACAACGGAGTGAAAACCTCAGCCATTGATTATAAGGCACTGCTACAGCAGGAGACGGACACCGTCTATGAGAAGATAGAGAGCGGCTGGTACGGAGATGGGAGCGAAACGATCGTCAGCGCGTCGTCTATTACCGGCTATTCCCGGCAGGTGCTGGCGCTGAAGAGGGCCCAGGGCGAGTTTACGGATGAGGAAAAGGAAGAGCTGTGGACCGTGCTGGAGAGGAAGATCGGGATCAGCAACGAGTATTACATGGGACGCAAGTCCGGCGTCTATTCGCCGGGCGTGGTGCGGGCTATAACGGCGCTGGACATGGACCCCGCGGATGTGGGCGGGCTGGATTTTCTGGCGCCGCTGACGAATGTGGGAAGCAAGAGCATTGGAGACCTGCCGGAGATGCTGAAGGACCTGGACGCGGTAGACGCCTCTGTCTGGCGCTCCCGCGGTGTGGACGCTGACAGCTTGGTGGATATGTATGCCTCCAGAATGCTGGAAAACCAGACGGCAAGCGGCAAATTCAGCCCCGACGGTTCATCCTGGGAGGAGGTGCAGTTCACTGCTGAGAACGTGGCCGCCCTTGCTCCCCATACGGACAAGGAATATATCGCCAAGGCAATAGACAAGGCCATCGAGTATCTTTCATCCGTACAGTTGGCGGATGGCAGCTTCCCGGGCAGAGACGGCCAGCCCGATGGAGAAGCCACTCTCGCCGTATTGGATATGATGAATGCCGCAGGCATCTCTTTGGATGATGACCGATTTGTAAAAAACGGCAATACAGTAGCCGATGGGCTGAGAACGTTCTACATTGAGGGTGTGGGATTTGTTTCCAAGACAGAGGTGGAATCCTCAGTGGATGGTTTGAGTGATATCCCGTCGTACGAAAACCCTGTTATGGACTTTTCCTCTGCCGTATCTGCCCTCACCTACCTCCAAGCCGCCGAGAACGGCAAGTTCGGCCCAGACGGCAAGGGAAACAGCGTGTTCGAGATCGTAGGCTCCGCCCTGACGGAAACGCCGCTGGGTGCGATTTTGCTGGCTGTCGTCATCGTCGCGCTGTTGGCTTTCGGTATGGTGCGTCGCTACCGCCGCATCAAGAAGGAGCAGTAATGTGAAAGCAAGAATAAAGCATATCATTACCCTGCTTCTGACAATTCTTCTGCTGTTGTCCTGCGCTGCCTGTGGGCAGAAGCAGACTGAGCAGCCGGAGGACACCGGCGATAAGGACCAATACATGACTGAGCCTGTCCCGGAGGGCAAGCCTGACCCGGTAGAGCCGCAGGACACAACGGTGGATACCACCGTAACGCACACCTGCACGTTCTCCATTTCCTGTGAAACTATCTTGGACAACATGGACAAGTGTGTGGAGAACAAGAAGTTCCTCGTACCGGAGGACGGTATCATTTTTCCTGCCACAGAGGTGGAGTTCAGCGAGGGCGAGAGCGTATTCGATGTGCTCCAGCGTGTATGTCGTGACAACGCCATCCATATGGAATCCAACTGGACGCCTATGTATAACAGCGCATATGTAGAAGGGATAAACAACCTATACGAGTTCGACGTGGGCAGCCTTTCCGGCTGGATGTACAATGTCAACGGCTGGTATCCCAACTACGGCTGCTCCCGCTATCAGCTGAAGGACGGCGATGTGGTGGAGTGGCGCTATACCTGTGACTTGGGCTATGACCTCGGCAGCGGCATGGGTGGATAAATATTAAAAGTAACGAGGAGGAATAAAGAATGAAACTCACAAAAAGAATCATAACGGCTTTGCTGATCTTGGCAATGCTCTTTGTAAGCGCGGGTTGCGGCGGGAAAGATGCACAGCAGTCGGACAGCAGCACCGACACCCGGCAGGAGCAGACGAAGACCGACGGTAAAAAGACGGATTCCGATAGTGCGGATGTGGAAAAGACTACTGACAACAAGGATGTGAGCAAGCCGTCAAACGCTGATCCTGATGGGAAGGCCACTGACACGACACAGGCGAACGTAAAGGACAACGCTAATGAGTCTGGCAGCGATTCTAAAGGAGAAAATAAGTCGGAGAAGCCTATGGGCAAGGAAACTGTGACTCTCTCCATCGTGGGAAGCAAGAGTATTGCACCGAACGACGGCGTGATCTTGCCTGCCACGGATGTGGAGATATCCGACGGCGATACGGTCTACACCCTGCTCGACCGTGTATGCAAGGATAAAGGGATTACGCTCGATGTGATCGAGGAAGGGGACGGCGTGTTTGTTAATGGAATAGAGGGGATAGTTTGCTTTGCTGACGGCTCTTCCAGGGCATGGGATTTTACGGTCAATGGCAGGTCTACCGGCCGCGATTCGGCAAACAGCCCGATCAAAGGCGGCGATGTCATTGTCTGGCGCTACGCGGGCATCTGACAGAGAACTGCGGTTACGGACAGTGATAGAGCAGGAATTGCTGATACAGAAGGAGTTCCCAGAACGCATTGGCCTCTGGAGAAATTCGAGAGGCCGCCTAACCATGCGGTCAGACAATACAAAAAAGCGGAGAAAAAGCCATGGATGGCCCTTTGCGGCCATCCATGGCTTTTTCTCCGCTATACTATTTTGTCTGACCGCATGGTCAGGTGGCCTCCCGAATATCTCCAGAGGCCAATGCGTTCCGGGAACTCCGCTTCCTATATCAGCGTTCTCTATATCATGGTGTCTCCATTATCCACCCATACCGCTGCCGAGATCATAGCCAAGGTCACAGGTATAGCACCACTCCACGACGTCGCCGTCCTTCACCTGGTAGCGGGAGCAGCCGTAGTTGGGATACCAGCCGTTGACGTTGTACATCCAGCCGGACAAACTGCCCACGTCGAACTCATAGAGGTTATTGATCCCCTCTACATAGGCGCTGTTATATACCGGAGTCCAGTTGGATTCCATGTGGATGGCGTTGTCCCGACATACCCGCTGGAGAACATCGAATACGCTCTCGCCCTCGCTGAACTCTACCTCCGTGGCAGGAAAGATAACGCCGTCCGCCGGTACGAGAAACTTCTTGTTCTCCACACATTTGTCCATATTATCCAGAATGGTCTCGCAAGAGATGGAGAAAGTACAGGTGTGGGTCGTAGTGGTATCCACCGTCGTATCCTGCGGCTCTACCGGATCGGGCTTGCCATCCGGGACAGGCTCAGTCATGTACTGATCCTTGTCGCCGGTATCCTCCGGCTGTTCTGTCTGCGTCTGGCCACAGGCAGCACAAAATAGCAGCACTGCCGTTAAGAGCAACAAACAAAACGACTTCTTTTTCATGTTGAAACCCTCACAAAAGCACCTTACGCAGGGACGCTTCCGCGCCCCTGCGTTGGTGTATTCAAGTATTACTCCGCATCTCTGCCATGCCGTTTTTTGCTGGTCACCGCCAGTGCGGCAATACCACCGACAGCCACCACGCCGATGACTACCCACAGCACCACCTGTCCGCCACTTGAAGTATCTTCGACCTCCGTGTCGGCAGTATCATCCGACTTGTCGGTATCATCGACCGGCTCTTCGGCCTTGACGCCCTCCAGTTTCACATCCGTCATGTCATACAGGCTGGTCTGGCCGTTCAGTAGCCGGTAATATGCCACCAGTGCATAAAACCCCTGCTCCGTCGCCATGCCGTTGGCACTTGTCTCGGTGGCGAGGTGCTTGAATCCTCCGCCATTCACCGCGAAGCTGCACAGCGCGTCCAGCACGCTGACACCATTCTTGATGAACCGACTGTCCTTGGTCGGGTCAATGCCCAGTGCAGTCAGCGCAACGATGACCTGCGCGCAGGATTCGCTGTTGGCTGCGCCCCAGCTGGTGAATCCGCCGTCATTCTGCTGCACGGAGCTGAGCCAGCTCAGTCCCTTGTCCACAGCCTTCTTCGCGCTGCTGTTGCTTTTGTAGTAGGCTGCCAGCGCCTGGATAGCCATGGCGGTCATGTCCACATCGGCGTTCTTGCCGTCCAGGCTCCAGCCGCCGTCACTGCTGATCTGCGCGTCCAAAATAGCCTGTACCAGCTTGTCGCGGGTCACATCGCCGGCAGGCGTGTAGTTGTGGCTGTCCAGCGCGATCAGCGTGAATATCGCACCGTTGATGCCCTGCTTGGAGAGGTAGGACATCTCATTCAGCCCGGCCAGCAGGTCATGGCCGTCCACATTCGTCACATCCTTGCCGATGGCCGTCAGCGCCAGGATAATGCGGGCGTTTTCGGTGGCCTTGTTCTTGTCCAGCCGTCCGTTGCTGTCGATGTTGTCCTTGACATACTTGACCACAGCGTCATAGTAGCCCTTTGGGACAGTGCGACCACTGCGGGCCAACCCCAGCGCCATCCACTCGCCGCCGATGCTGCCCACGCCGGGTGTGCCCAGCTTTGCCAGATAGTCGCCGGTGGTCTTGTAGATGCTGTCCGCCTTCTTGCCCAGCTCGGCCACCAGCTTGGCGTAGGCCGCCTCAGCGTCCAGGAGCGTCTGATAGTTGGTCACCAGCTTCTTGTCCGCCGCGGAAAGCGCGTCATACGCGGCGCGTGCCTTGGCGATGACATCGCCCTTGGTCAGATCCACCACGCCGATGGCGTTGATAAGGGCGATGACCTCATCAGCGGTCTTTTTCTCCTCCGGCGCGGGGCCCATGTCCGCCGCCTCCAGCGTGTAGTCATCCGTGTAGTGGAACACGATGACGTCGCCCTTCTTCAGATACTGCTCACTGACGCCCAGCATGGGGTACTTGCCGTTCAGCGTATACATCCAGCCGGAGTTCTTGCCGTTGGTGAACTCGCCAATGGTCACACCGCCGTAGGTCACGCTCTTGATGTAGTTGCCGGTGGGGTTATCCCATGTTACGCCGGGCAGCTGCTGCAGTGCGTCCCACACAGTCATGTTGGTGGTCACTTCCACCTTGTGGCCGCTGACCCACGCGGTCAGGCCGCCCTTGGACAGTCCGTGTACCTGGCCGTTGTCGCCGTGGGCCTTGTCGCCCAGCAGGGTGATGGTCACGGTAATGTCCTCCGGCTCTTTATACAGCACGGTGACGACGATCTCTACCTTAGCCGCGCCGTACTGGAGCGTCACCGTCTGCTGACCGTGCTTGCTGCTGTCGTAGCCGGTGATCTTGAGGTTGGGATCATTCGGCGGCACATTGGTAGTCGTACCGTCAGACCACTTGGCCGTCAGCGTAAGGCCGGACAGATTCAGGGCATCACCGACATAGTGCTGGTTTTTGATTTCGCCTCCGACAACAAGCTCGTAGGCAACGGCCTCTTGGCGGAGAATCGGCCCGGTCGCACCTTGAATCCAGTTGCGGAAGCTGGTTTTAGAACTGTTGAGCAGTGCAACAACGGTTTCATTTGTCAGGTCTTCCTTCGTGACACGCTTTACCAGTTTATCTGCGTCTTTACCTACAGGGTCATCAGTACGATTATAACCACCCCTTTGATCAAAACCGAAAATATCAGGGACTTCAATTGCGGTATTCACATAGCGGGTGTTGCTGTCTGTTTCGTGTTCGGCACTGGTATCAACGATAGCGATCTCGCCAATACCCTTAGCCGCACCGCTATCTTCGCAATAATAGTTGTCGCTGACCCAATTATACTTATTCAGCGACTGCATATAGCCAATGATGCCGCCAACAAATTTCCCCTCGCCAGTGGCTGTGATCGTACCGTAGAATACATTATCGACTACATCACCAGCACCATTGCCCCACGCTTGTACGACACCGGGTTCACCGCCGGTGATACCGCCGATTTTATCGGCGCCTGTAATGCTGCCGCTGACAAAGCAATTGCGGACTGTTGCCAAAGGCGAGTTCGGTGCAGACCAGGCATTATATCCCGAACCCAAAATGCCGCCGACATAATTGCCAGTAGCGATGACAGCGCCGGTAAAAGAGCAGTTTTGAATTTGGAATAGGCCCATAGACTGGCCTTTATTTCCGACTAGGCCGCCAACTCGGTTCTTGCCCTTTACCGTGGCAGAACTGGTACAGTTTATGAGCATACCATTGAACTCACCGCCAAATGAACCAATACCACTTTCGGCCCCGGTGTATCCTATCGTGACACCTTCCTCTATGGTACAATCAATGATATACACATAGTTCTTGCCTGACGCATAACCCCCGATAAAGCCCGACTTCAGGGTGGAAGAGCCTTTTAGCAAGCGGCAATTCTCGATCCGAATGGTTTCAGGAACATCGCCAACATTATAGTCGCCGTTGTCCCCATAATCAACCACATAGCTGTTTAAGAGGCCGTAACCATTGATTTCTTCACCATAGATATTAAGGTTTTTTACGACCGCATCCCGTGCATATCCAATCAAAGGCAGTCCGCCCTTTGGGATGATGATCTTATGCCCGTCGCCGTCTATGATCCCGCTGAAAGCATTGATATTGACGCCCCGATCGGGAAGGGCAGCGCCTTCCTTCAGGCTGCCCAGCGGCTCCCAATCCTGCGGAAGTTCAATATCATTTGCAAATTTGAAGTAGGTATTTCGGAAGGGCTTGCCATCCCCGTTGGCTACAAGGTTTTGCAGCGCTGCCAACTGTGCGCCCGTTGAAAGAATATAAGGATCTTTTTCGGTTCCGCTTCCTGTAACGCCTTCCGGCATTCCGCCAGTTACTTCGACCCGTACAATATCTGAGGTCACTTTCTTGCTGGTGATTTTGTTTTTGCCCGTACCATATGTATCCTGCACGACGCAGTAATAGTAATATATGCCGCCCGCTCCTGTGTCGGGAATGTATTCGTTTTTGTTTTTGCTTTTGTTTTCGACAGACTCCGCCCCGTCGGTGCTGCATTTAGTGTTTTTGTACCATGTATATGAAAGTTTGCCGCCTGCAGATCCTTCCGCCACGACACACAAAGGAGAAGCCTTGTTGCCCGTTTCGTATGTCGCTGAGACAGGCTGACTCGTGATAACAGGATCCTTTAGACTATTTCCCCTTACCGTGACAAGAAAGCTCGCCGTACTGGTATATTTTAAGCCATCCACCACAACGGATGCCTCAAATATGTGCTTGTTTTGCATTCCAGTTGCAGGATTTGATGTGTCTATTTCAACCGTATTGGTTGTGCTGACGATTTTCCCGCTAAGAGTCCTCCATTGAAGGTCTGCGTCCGGCGCAGAAGCCGTTACCGTTATTGAATACTTCGCACCAATGTTCGTTAATACCATGGTGTTTGTTTTCGCTAGAGTCTTGCCGTTATAGGTTAATTCCGGAAAATAATCTTTCTCAATCGGGTCGAGCAGAAGTGTATAGGTGCGTCCCTCCACGCCCCATTCTTCGGAACCACGCGTCACGATAGTCACGGTGGTCTTTTCGGTGATGGTGTATGCTTTAGTTTTGACGCCATCCACCGACGCACATCCATTATGACCTTTAGGATCAAGGAGAGCACTGACATTGCTGTTTACATTTGGCGTAACAGTTATTTCTTTGCCTGTTACAGCAGTAGCATAATACTTGAACAGTTCTATTTCTTTGTAAGGACGTGTGCCGTCCAAACGATATGTGGGGAGGGGCTTGCTTTCTACAAGCCCTGTTGTTTCAAGATCACAATACGGCTGCACAGATATATCGTAAGTCGCCCCATCAACATACAGCTGCATACTCCGTGAAAACATCAATTCCGTATTTCCCAAAGAAGGCGCACTCCCAACCGAATAGGCTTCGGCGGTAAGTATTCCTTCCTCAGATTTTGCTTCCCATGGAGAAGGGGCTATTTCATACGCACCCGGCACATAACTGTCGTATTTTAACGAAAAAATTTCCGTGTAGCTCTCAGGCGCGATTATTTTTATGCAGTGATTCCGATCTACGACACCACTCACGGGAATATAGAGCGTATAGGTTCCGTCCTCTGCTTGGCGCAACTCTAGCGAGGTCGTCTTGGTCGTGCTGACATCATAAAAAGAAAATTCGAGAGGGGACGGAGGTGTCTCCTCAATGCTTTGCGCCTCCATCAGAGCTAATGTTTCCGTAGTAGGCGCGGCGTCTTCTTGCTTTGAGTAGGCCGAAGAAGCAAGAGGGTCTGTCGCGCCTGTTTCTACGGAGTCTTCACCGCTTGTGGAAACGTTCAATTTTTCGCCGATGTACTCGACCTCGGCATTTTGCCCCACTGAAGGCGCTACCTCCTGCGGCAGATCATTTTCTGCGGCAAAAGCACTTACCGGCAGCAAGCTGAGTGTCAACACGGCAGCTAAAAGCAACGCCTGTACCCTTGCCAAAAAATTCTTTTTCGTAGACATATTACACATACCCTTCTGCGTTGATAAAGAGATGGGGCGGATTTCCCGCCCCATCTCCTTATCCGCTGTGATTATTTAGTTGTCGGTGTGAACCTCATAAATGGTATAGGGGCTAAAGTCGAAAATAATGACCATACCATTTACCAGTTCGACATTTGTACCATACACCTCAGCCGCGCTGATATTATTCAGGTCCATGCCGTAGGCAATATTCCAACCTTGGCCGCTATACTTGTCGTAGACAACGCCGTTAATAGTTTCGGTATCGGGATTGTCATATACGGCGTAGTTGGGATTAACGCCATTGATATAGCCACCAGCAGGTCCGCTAACAGGATTTGCATCCCACCCGGCGACTACGTCGGAGAATATATCCACGTTCGCATCAAAGAACGCCGCAAGGATGGCATCCAAAATGTTCGGAGTCTTCAGGGTAGTTGCAGATTCGGGAGCCTCGTAAATCAGCTGCGTAGAACTGACATAATCCGTCGCGATAGTATTGATGTTAAGTTCATATCCCATGATGCTAAAGTTGGGGTTTGAATAGATCGTGCCGCCCTTATAAGCCGGGTATTCATTTATACCGCCTGTGGTAAACATACCCGTGGTGACGTACACCGTCACAGTGCCGCTTGTGTCTGTTGTGGCAGATGCCGGAACCACAAGGGCTACGAGCATCATGACTGCCATCAGCAGAGACAGTACTCTCTTCTTCATGTCATTTTCCTCCTTAAAAATTTTATAAACTCGTCATGTGCCATCATGACGTGCTTACCGGGTAACAGTTTGAGGACGGCAGGAGGGGTCGGCGAACCCCTCCCGCCCTTATGGAAAGCTGACAGTCTCCGTTCAGACTGTCTCGGCTTGACAAGGGTTGGTGTCTTTTTCGGCGGCGGTTTTCTCGGCCTCGGCTGCCTCCCGCTCTGCGCGGCGCTTCACGGCCTTTTCGTGGGCCAGCTGGCCCTGCCGCAGGTTCTTCTCGATCTGCTTCTGCCGCTTCTTCTCCTTACGCTCCGCCAGAAACAGCGGCAGCAGCTTTTCTTTTTCCATGCGGTAACGCAGTGTGTTGTTAAGTTTAGGTGTGGTTTTTGGCCGGGGCAATCCTGCGGCTGTCATGGCATTATCCCAGCTGCCGAATCGCTGCTCGATAAACGCACCACCGTCGATCTCTGTGGGGCTGGGACTATGCCCCAGCGCAGCGGCACATACATTTAGATACTGCGTTAGGGCCGCACGAGTCACCCCGGCATTGTTCTCGGCGAACGCTGCATCCCGCGCTGTCAGCGAGGCTTTAGCTCGTTCGGCGACCTGACTATTTAACCAATTTTGATAGTCAAATCGTTGGCGTGGATCTCTGTTTGACATATTTTCCCCCTCAATGATGACAAATGCCGCCTCCTTCAGCTAAACTGAAAGAAGCGGCAAGCACCCAAAATAGAAGTGCGTAAACAAGCTATGATAGCTGTCACAACAAGCACTCCTGTCACAACGCGTGGAGAATCCGCCCACCGCTAATGGCCCTAATCATACAAGTCTCCCGCCTCGCGCCACGGAGCTGCTGCTCCTCGTTTGCTACCTACCTTCTCAAGGGGCATCCCTCAATGGCGGACTTTCGTCCAACAGCTACTGCTGTTTTGGTGCATTCTTGCGCCCACGGTGCCGTTCGCGTGGGATTATTATTCCCGTTCCTTTTATGCAATTACCTGACCGCGCACAGAACGCAGTTCGGATAACCGCTGTAAGACATCCCAGGGCCTATGAAGTTTTTATGTGTATCAGCAGGGTATATTAAGGCATAATACAGAAATGTAATGGCCTTCCTGCCGCACTTCCGCAAAGTAAACTAACTTTGCGGAGCATCTTGTGATATAAATGTACTACACTTATTGGCAGAAGTCAACAGGAAAGTGCAATAATCGATTGATTAATGGAAGTTCTCCAACATTCGAATATTGTAGACAAATTTGAGATTGATAGGCAAAGGAGGATGACTATGCAGCATTGCAAAAGAGAGTATTGTAATGCAGGAACACGGCAGTGGTCGCAAAGAGGCATCTACATCCGCAAGGCATCTAAGGCCAAAAACTCAGAACAGATAATTATTAGGAGCAATGATTCACGCTACAGGGGTTATCCTAAAACTGAGAAGAATGCCATTCAGCAAAGAGGTGTGGTCACTATCCAAGAGGCCGTAACAGGCTTCTTGGCCGAAAAGGAAAACACTATAAAGCTCTCATCTTACCTGCGCTATGAGCAGATGCTGCGAAAGCATATTCTCCCATCGTTGGGCCGTGTATGTGTAGATCAGTTATCAACAAAAGCATTCACATCTTTTTTGCAGCAAAAACAGATAGATAGCGAGCTGTCACAGAAGACGTTGAAAGATATAGGCACATTATTGAAGGGCGTTTTAAAGTATGCAGAGACTACATTCAATTGCAGCAGTCCTGCACATGGCGCAAAACTCCCGAAGTATCGGCAAAATATGCCGGAAATCTTTTCAGATGCAGAGATAAACTCCATTGCCAATAGAGTACTCGATGTACCGAGTATTCTAGGAATAGCTATTTTGCTGACATTGAACAGTGGTTTGCGTTTAGGAGAGTTGTGTGCACTACGGTGGTCTGACATTGACTTTTCGTCGGGAGTAATTTCTGTCCAGCGCACAGTACAGAGATTGACCGTAGATGGAGTAGGCAAACTGGTGATCCAGCCCCCTAAAAGTTTATCATCCCTACGACGGATACCCATTCCTGCAGATATGTTAGCGTTGCTGAAACAAGTGCGTCTTTCTAATTCAATAGATAGTTTTTTAATGACAGGCACGGACGCACCTATGGCCCCTCGTACCTGTCAATACCAGTACAAGCTGTTTTTGAAGGAATGCGGAGTTCACTATCGAAATTTTCACATTCTGCGCCACACCTATGCAACTCGCTGTGTTGAACGGGGAATAGATGTGAAAAGTGTGAGCGAAATGCTCGGACACTCAGATATTAAGACGACTTTGAATCTGTACCATCACCCATCATTAGCCCATAAGTCACAGGCCGTACAAAACATCTGCTTTTTACCTGTACAAGAAACGTTTATACCAACACAACTGATGGGTAGTGCGCTCATGCAACGTTTATGAGCTGCGAGTTCCGCAAAGTTAGTTTACTTTGCGGAATTTTTGTATTCATCTTTCTTAAAACGCATTAAACCTCCTATTGCTCTAGTAAAACGGCCAGCAAGCTTTTACCAGCATATTGCAATAGGAGGTTTTACTCGTGTTAAAGATTTTTTCGTTCCCTTGTTAGAGCTGTGGTTTTATTTCTTTGCCTAAAGATGTCAAAAATGCCCCGCCGCAGGAAATCCCTGCGACGGGGCATTTCGCATCAGCCGCCCTTGTGCCACAATTTGTACTTATGAAGATGTGGCCTGCGGCGGTTTCTTTTTTTGCTCTATTCGATCGTGCCGAACAGCGCCCAGGTATTGCTGTCGGTGATCTTTACATCCCGGTATTCGCCCAGATCAGCCCGGTCGCCGGTGCAGTGGACCAGGCGTCCGCCGGCGGTACGGGCCGTCAGGGGCCAGCGGGCGTCGTCGCTCTCGCCGTCCACCAGACAGCGCAGCGTCTGCCCCACATACTGGCGGTGCAGCTCCTCGGAGATGCCGTTCTGCACGGCACAGAGCCGGTCAAACCACCGCTGCTTCTCCTCACGGGGGACGGGGTCCTCCATCTTCGCCGCCGGGGTGCCGGGGCGGGGGGAGAAGATAAACGTAAACAGGGCGTCGAAGCGGACTTTCTCCACCAGGGCCACCGTCTCCATGGCCTCGCTCTCCGTCTCACCGGGGAAGCCGATGATGACGTCGCTGGTCAGCACCAGCTCGGGCATGACCCTGCGGGCATAGGTGATCAGGTCCAGGTATTTGGCCACATCGTAGGGACGGTTCATGGCGCGGAGCACCCGGTCGCAGCCGGACTGCACCGGCAGGTGCAGCTGCTTGGCCACATGGCGGCTGGCGGCCATCACGTCGAACAGCTTATAGGTGGCATCCTTAGGCTGGGAGGACATAAAGCGCAGGAGATAGTCGCCGTCGATCTTGTCCAGGTCGGTCAGCAGATCGGCAAAATCATAGCCGGTGCCTAGATCCTTGCCGTAGGAGTTGACGTTCTGCCCCAGCAGGGTGATCTCCCGGAAGCCGTCGGCCACCAGCTCCCGCACCTCGTCGATGATCCTCTCCGGGTCGCGGCTGCGTTCCCGGCCGCGGACGTAGGGCACGATGCAGTAGGAGCAGAAGTTGTTGCAGCCGTACATGATGGACACCCACGCCCTTGTGCGCCCCTCCCGCACCACGGGAAGCCCCTCGGCGATGGAGCCGTGCTCGTCCGCCACGGAGAACACGCGCTGCCGCTGGGTGTAGACCTGATAGAGAAGCTCCGGGAACTTCCACAGTGCCTGGGGTCCGAACACAAGATCCACGTGGCGGTAGGACTGGCGTACCTTTTCCGCCACCTCCGGACGCTGCGCCATGCAGCCGCACAGGCAGATGACCTGCGCCGGGTTTGCCTTCTTGGTGTGGGTCAGCGCGCCCAGATTGCCGTAGACCCGCTTCTCCGCGTGGTCGCGGATGGCGCAGGTGTTCAGCACCACCACGTCCGCCTGCGCCGCTTCGTCGGTGAACGTGCAGCCCATGGCCTCCAGCATACCCATGATGTGCTGGCTGTCCGCCACGTTCTGCTGGCAGCCGAAGGTGTCCACCATGGCGCGGAGGGGGCGGTGGCTGTGCATTTCCTTTATTTTTGCTTCAAAGTCCCGCTGGCGTTCCAGCTGCGCGGCGGGGATCTGTACCTGCGTTCTGTCCAAAGTGACCTCCCTGCCCCAAAGGGCGAAGTTTGAATTTCGGGGATATTGTAGCATAGTTGCGGGAGGAATACAAGAAAGAGGGAGAAAAATACACCCGCCGCACTTGACAAACAAGATACGGCGGGTATAATGAAGTCAGAGGACATCGCGACAGCGGTCAGCCTCAGTTAAGAACGTTTTTGAGAATTCTCAGAAAACCGTCACTTTGCCGAGTGGCGGTTTTCGCGTTTCTTCACGATAATGGTGACAGTAAATGTACCAATGTGGAGAGTAATACGCATAGACCCACCTCCCTTCGGAGATGTAGGTCAACCGCCGCCGATGTGTTGGATGCCGTGACTTCACGGGTTCATTGTAGCAAGGCGGCAAAGTTTTGTCAATATATGGGGCAGGGCGCAAGGGGAAGAAAACGTTGCAATCCTGCGGCAAATGGGCTATGATAGGGGTACTATTTCTCCGGGAGGAAGCAATATGTGGTATATGATCCTGCTGGCGGCCTGCATCGGCGGCGACCAGCTTTTGAAGTGGTGGGTCACCTCCCACCTGACCGTGGGGCAGTCCGCCCCGCTGCTGCCGGGTATCGTGCGCCTGACCCGGCTGCACAACACCGGCGCGGCGTGGAGCAGCTTTTCCGGCAAAACGGGGCTGCTGGCGGTGGTGACGGTGGTGCTGATGGCCGCCGTGGTGTATCTGGTGGTGAGGAGGATCGTCCGTCACCCCTTGGGACTGACCGCCGCCATGCTGGTGCTGGGCGGCGGCGTAGGCAACATGATCGACCGGGTCTGCCGGGGGTACGTGGTGGATATGTTCGATCTGGAGTTTATCAGCTACCCCATTTTCAATCTGGCGGATATTTTCGTGGTCATCGGCGTGGTGCTGGGCGCAGTGTACTACCTGTGGTTCTACGAAAAATACGACAAGCGGGAGAAGGAGCCGAACCATGACGCGGGAGCTGACAGCCACAACTGAGCAGGCGGGGCTGCGGCTGGACGCGTTTCTGGCGCAGGACGGCGCGCTGTCCCGCTCCCAGGCGGCGCAGCTCATCGCCTCGGGACACGTGCGCGTGGACGGAAAGCAGGCGGCGAAAAGCTGCCGCCTCGCGGGCGGGGAGCGCGTGAGCGTGGACGTTCCGGAGGTGCGGGACACGGCGGTGACGGCGCAGGACATCCCTCTGGACGTGGTGTACGAGGACGGGGACGTTATTGTGGTGAACAAGCCCAAGGGGCTGGTGGTGCATCCCGCGCCGGGGCACCCGGACGGCACGCTGGTGAACGCGCTGCTGCACCACTGCGGCGACAGTCTCTCCGGCATCGGCGGGGAGAAGCGTCCCGGTATCGTCCACCGCATTGACCGGGACACCAGCGGGTTGATCATCGCCGCCAAGAACGACGCGGCGCACGCCGCCCTCAGCGCACAGCTCAGTGACCACTCCCTGTCCCGGACGTATGAGTGCCTTGTGAGCGGCAATATGCGGCAGGACAGCGGCACCGTGGACGCGCCCATCGGACGGAGCAGCAGCGACAGGAAGAAGATGGCGGTGGTGGCGGGCGGCCGCCGCGCCGTGACCCACTGGGAGGTGGTGGCGCGGTATCCCGGCGTGACCCACCTGCGCTGCCGTCTGGAGACGGGGCGCACCCACCAGATCCGCGTCCACATGACGCACATCGGGCACCCCATTCTGGGGGACACGGTGTATGGCGCGAAAAAGCCGGTGCCGGGGCTGACGGGGCAGTGTCTTCACGCCACGGGGCTGCGGTTTGTCCATCCCCGCACGGGGGAGACGGTGGAGCTGCACTGTCCTCTGCCGGAGGAGTTCACCCGGATGGTGGAAAAGCTGGAAAAGAGATGTTCCCTATGACAAAGACCAGAACCATCATCCCAACAGAAAAGGAAAAAACGCGGACGCGGAAGCGTCCGCGTTTTTCCTTTGCCGGGGAGGGGAAGGGAGCGCGGCGGCGGATGCGCCATTTTCCGCCAAACCCCTGTATTTGTAACGCTTTCGTGAATTATCCGCCCCCTCTCTTGCAACTTCCCGGCGGGAATGATACACTAATTTAAAATCGGAGTTTTGCGCCCTTCGCGGGCGGGGAAGGAGTGAGGATATGGCGGGCTTCAGCGTGAAAAAACCGTTGACGGTTTTCGTGGCGGTGCTGGCGGTGATCGTGCTGGGCGTGGTGGCGTATCTGCGGATGACGCCCGACCTGCTGCCCAACATGGATTTTCCCTACGTCATTATCGTCACCTCCGACCCCGGAGCCAGCCCGGAGACGGTGGAGCAGACCATCACCAAGCCGGTGGAGCAGTCCATGGCGACGCTGGACAAGATCAAGGGGGTCACCTCCACCAGTCAGGACAGCGTGTCCATGGTCATGCTGGAATTTGAGGATGGAGCCAACATGGACACCATCAGCGTGGACATCCAGCAGAAGATCTCTGTGCTGCAGGGGGGCTGGGCGGACACGGTGTCCGCGCCCTATGTGCTGAAGATCAATCCCTCCATGCTGCCGGTGATGGTGGCTGCCGTGTCCCGCCAGGGCTCGGACGTGTACGCGCTCAGCGACTTCGTCACGGAGGAGCTTACCCCGAAGCTGGAGGGCGTGTCCGGCGTGGCGAGCATCAGCGTCAGCGGCGCGGTGACGCGGCAGGCGCACGTCATTCTGGACGAGGCGAAGCTGGACGCGCTGTCGGAAAAGCTGGTGGACGCCCTGCGGAAACAGCTGGCAAAGGCGGAGCAGAAGCTCAAGGACGCCAAGGCGGAGGTGGAAAAGGGCGAGGAGGAGATTGCCAAGGCGAAACGCTCCATCGCCTCCGGCGTGGCGGGCAAAGCCGGTGACGCCGTGGACGATATGTACGACAAGCTGAAGGACGTGTACTCCGTGCTGCCGGACGTGGACTTCGGCGGAGGCGGCAGCGGCGGCGGAATGACCCCCGAGGAGCTGAAGCAGTTGCAGGAGACGCTGAAGCAGCTGAACAAGACGCTGGTGGAGCTGCGGCGGACGCTGGGCAATCTGCTGGCGGACATGGAGAGCGGCAGACTCCGCGCCCAGGTGGAGGGCGAGGTCTACGACGCCGCGCTGTCCCTAATCGACGGCTTGACGCAGCTGACGGAGGCGGACATCCAGCTGGGGCAGGCAAAGACCCAGATCGAGAGCGGTCTGGAGCAGATCAAGAAAGCCTATAAAACCATCGTCGAGGACACGGACGTGGGCGGTATGCTGTCCCTGTCCACCGTCAGCCAGCTGCTGACGGCGCAGAATTTTGATATGCCCGCCGGGTACATCGAGGACGAAAGCGGCGTGAAATACATGGTGTCCGTGGGCAGCAGCGTCGCCACCCGGCAGGAGCTGGAGGATATGGTGCTGCTGGATCTGGGCATGGAGGGCATCGAGCCGGTGACGCTGGGCGACATCGCCACCGTGGTGGTCACGGACAACGCCGACCAGCTCTATACCAAGGTCAACGGCGGCAACGGTATCCTGCTCTCCTTCACCAAGCAGTCCAACTACGCCACGGCGGCGGTGAGCAACAACATCACCGACCGGTTTCAGGAGCTGACGGAGGAGTACGAGGGGCTGGACTTCGCGCCGCTGATGGATCAGGGCGATTATATCTATCTCATCGTGGAGACCATCACCTCGTCCCTGCTGTGGGGCGCGCTGTTCTCCGTGGTGGTGCTGTATCTGTTCCTGCGGGATTGGCGGCCCACGGTCATTACGCTGGTGTCTATCCCCATCAGCGTGATCTTCGCCGTGGTGCTCATGTACTTCACCGGCGTGACCATCAACATGATCTCCCTAAGCGGTCTGGCGGTGTCGGTGGGTATGCTGGTGGATAACTCGGTGGTGGTCATCGAGAATATCTACCGGCTGCGGGCGAAGGGTGCCACCGTGGTGCAGGCGGCGGTGTCCGGCGCACAGCAGGTGCTGGGCGCGGTGGCGGCGTCCACGCTGACCACCGTCTGCGTGTTCGCGCCCATCGTGTTCGTGGAGGGGCTGACGCGCCAGCTGTTCACCGACCTGGCTCTGACCATCACCTATTCGCTGCTGGCGAGCCTGCTGGTGGCACTGACGCTGGTGCCCGCTATGGCGTCCGGTATGCTGCGCCGGGAGAAGGTGCAGAAGCCGGGCTTGCTGGATCGGCTCTATCCCGCCTATCGGAAGTCCATCGTCTTTGCGCTGGATCACAAGGCGGGCGTGCTGCTGCTGTCCCTTGTGCTGCTGGTGACCAGCGGCTGGGCGGCGGTGAGCCGCGGCTTTACGTTCATGCCGGAGATGGACATGAACAACCTGTCCCTGACGGTCACCATGCCGGAGGGCACCACCCGCGAGGAGGCGGTGAAGCTGGCGGACACGGTCATCCAGCGCGTCATGTCCGTGGAGGACGTGGAGGACGCGGGCTTTATGATGGGCGGCGGCGACATGGGCGGACTGAATATGGCGGGCGGCGAGACGGGGGAATACGACGTCACCGGCTACATCACCATGCCGGAGGGCACCTTCGGCTCCGTGGCGGGGAAGGAGATTGAGACGCTGTGCGCCGACCTGCCCTGTAAGGTCACTGCCGCCGGCGTTATGAGCGAGATGATGAGCTATATGACCGGCAGCGGCGTTTCGCTGCAGGTGTTCGGCAGCGACATGGAGGAGCTGCAGGACAGTGCCCGCGCCATCGCCCAGCGGCTGGAGCAGGTGACGGGCGTGGGCGAGGTCAACGACGGGCTGGACGAGTCCGCTCCGGCGTTGCAGGTGGTCATTGACCGGAAGGCGGCGGCGGAGCACGGCATGACCGTGGCGCAGATCTATATGAAGGTGGCTGCCGCGCTGCAAAGCTCCGCCAGCGTCTCCGACATTACGCTGGACAGCAACAGCATGGATCTGACCGTGGACGCGGCGGAGGGCAGCGTCCTCACGAAAGAGAAGCTGCTGGACATGAAGATCACCCCGGACAGCACGTCGTCCGCCATGGGCGGTGCCTCCGGGCAGCTGAGCCAGATCACCGGCGAGGACGAGGAGGACGAGGACAAGACCTTCGCGCTGGGCGACGTGGCGACGGTGGAGGAGACGGTGTCCATGAACACCATCTCCCGCGACCAGCAGCGTCGCTGCGTCACCGTCACCGCCACGCTGGCGGAGGGCTATAACATCACCCACGTGACCAACGCGGTGCAGCAGGCACTGGGCAGCGTGACGCTGCCCCAGGGCGTCACGGTGGAGTACAACGGCGAGAACGAGCAGATCATGGACGCCATGGGGCAGCTGATGCTGATGCTGCTGCTGGGCGTGGTGCTGGTGTACCTCATTATGGTGGCGCAGTTCCAGTCGCTGAAATCGCCGTTCATCGTCATGTTCACCATACCGCTGGCGTTCACCGGAGGCTTCTTCGCGCTGCTGGCGGTGGGGATCGAGGTGTCGGTCATCAGCCTGATCGGCTTCGTCATGCTGGTGGGTATCATCGTCAACAACGGCATTGTGCTGGTGGACTACATCAACCAGCAGCGTCTGGCGGGCATGGAGCGGCGGGAAGCCATCATCGACGCCTGCGTGACGCGGCTTAGACCGATCCTGATGACCAGTCTGACCACCATACTGGGTCTGATCGTCACCGCCGCCGCGAAAAACGCCGGTACGGCGTTGATGCAGCCCATCGCCGTGGTCTGCATCGGCGGACTGCTGTACGCCACGCTGATGACGCTGTTCGTGGTGCCCTGTATGTACGAGATCATGAACAAGCGGGAGCTGCGGAAGGTGGACGAAGACGAGCTGAAGCTGCTGGATATATGAGAGAAAAAAAGAAAGAGCCGAAGGGCTCTTTCTTTTTTGCTTATTGCGCTCAGTACGCCAGCTTCTCCGCCAGATAGGTCTTCAGCTGGCTGATGGGCACGCGCACCTGCTCCATGGTGTCGCGCTCACGGACGGTGACGCAGTTGTCGCCCGCGTGCTCCGCGTCGCCCACGGTGTCGAAGTCCACGGTGATGCAGAACGGCGTACCCACCTCGTCCTCGCGGCGGTACCGCTTGCCGATGGAGCCGGTCTCGTCGAAGTCGATCATCCACTCCTTCGCCAGCTCCTCGTAGATCTTCCGTGCCGGCTCGCTGAGCTTCTTCGACAGGGGCAGCACCGCCGCCTTGTAGGGAGAGAGTGCCGGGTGCAGGTGCAGCACCACGCGGACATCGTTCTTCTCCGCGTCCACCACCTCCTCGTCGTAGGCGTCCACCAGCACCGCCAGCACGCTGCGCTCCACGCCCAGAGACGGCTCCACCACGTAGGGGATGTACCGCTCCTTGGTCTCGGGGTCGAAGTAGGTCAGATCCTTGCCGGAGACGGACTGGTGCTGGTTCAGGTCGTAGTCGGTGCGATCCGCCACGCCCCACAGCTCGCCCCAGCCGAAGGGGAACAGGAACTCGAAGTCTGTGGTCGCCTTGGAGTAGAAGCACAGCTCCTCGGGATCGTGGTCGCGCAGCCGCAGGTTCTCGTCCTTCAGACCGATGCCCAGCAGCCAGTTGTGGCAGAAGGTGCGCCAGTAGTTGAACCACTCCAGATCGGTGCCGGGCTTGCAGAAGAACTCCAGTTCCATCTGCTCAAACTCCCGGACGCGGAAGATGAAGTTGCCCGGGGTGATCTCGTTGCGGAAGGACTTACCGATCTGGCACACGCCGAAGGGCAGCTTGCGGCGGGTGGTGCGCTGGGTGTTGACGAAGTTGGTGAAGATGCCCTGCGCCGTCTCGGGACGGAGGTACACGGTGTTTTTGGCATCCTCGGTGACACCTTGAAACGTCTTGAACATCAGGTTGAACTGACGAATATCGGTAAAGTTATGCTTGCCGCAGGTGGGGCAGGGGATGTTGTTCTCCTCGATGAAGTCCTTCATCTCCTGCTGGGAGAAGGCGTCGATGGGCTTGGGCAGCTCCACGCCGTTGGTCTGGCACCAGTCCTCGATGAGCTTGTCGGCGCGGAAACGCTCCTTGCACTCCTTGCAGTCCATCAGGGGATCGGAGAAGCCCGCCAGATGGCCGCTGGCCACCCACGTCTGGGGGTTCATCAGAATGGCGGCGTCCTGTCCCACGTTGTAGGGATTCTCCTGCACGAACTTCTTCCACCACGCCTTTTTGATGTTGTTCTTCAGCTCCACGCCCAGAGGGCCGTAGTCCCAAGTGTTGGCAAGTCCGCCGTAGATCTCGGACCCGGCGAAGATAATGCCGCGGTTTTTGCAGAGAGCCACGATTTTGTCCATGGTCTTTTCCGTGTTTTTCATGGTGAATTTCCTCCTATATAAAGTGTTTGGGTAACAAAAAACGCCCCGATGTCCGTAAGGACATCGGGGCGAACGATACTCGTCCGTGGTTCCACCCGAATTTGGATACTTCCACACTCTCATGCCGGTAACGGGGCGTCCGGCGGGCATTTCCTCCCGCGGCTCCGGGCAGCCACGCCCTTCATCGCCTGTGATGTAGAAAAGGATAGCACGTTTTCCGGTGGTTGTCAAGCGGGCAAAAGGAAACCGCCGCGAAAGCGGCGGCTTCGCCGGTGTGACGGTTACTTCCCGAACGCCATGACCTTGCCGGCGGCGTCCACCACCAGCCGGACGGCTTTTTCGCCCGCCGCGCCCTTGCTGAAGCTGACCGTCCATGCGCCGGAGGTCACGTCATAGGTGGCGTAGACCTGGTCGTACTCGCCGGTGTGCTGCGCTGCGGCGGCGTTGATGGCTGCCTGCCGGCTGAGGCTATTGCGCCCCAGCTGCACCGTGCCCAGAATACCGAGCAGCGCGTCGCGGTTGGCGTTCCACACCTCGGTGGTCATGGTCTCGGAGGGGGAAGCCACATAGCTGCCGGGCGCGTCCTCAAAGAAGATGTCCGCCATGACCATGATGCCCTTTTCCGTGTTCTCCTCCGTATGCTGCCAGACCTTCATGCCGTTGGCAAGGGTCAGCTCCTCACTGGTGACGCCGGTGCCGCAGATGCCGTAGCCGCCCGTCCAGCACAGCAGCGTGTAGCTGACGGTGGGGTCGTCGGTCTTATAGAACCGGATGCCCTCGGTCTTGTCGGTGCCGTTGTCGCCGGCGTTCTCCCAGCTCCAACCCTCCGGCAGCTCCAGCATCATATCCACATAGCCGTGGGTATATTCGGCGGTGGTGACAGCAGGCTGGGGGTCGGGGGTGGGCGTGGGGTCAGTCGTATGGTCGTCGTCCTTCTTGCCGCAGGCGGCCAGCGTCATCACGCAGGCGAGGGCGAGAAGAATAGAAAGCAGCTTTTTCATAGCAGGATACCTCCTTTTTCTGTATCTGTTACTTTAGACGGAACATCGTCGAATTTCGTTCCGCGCCTTTATTCGTGTCCCTCCGGCAGAGGGGAGATAACGGTTTTGTGCAGGTGGGAGAAGAAGCCCAGCGTCAGCGCGAGGGAGGCGATCTCCGCTATGGGATAGCACCACCAGACCAGATCGCTGTTGCCCACGGACACGCCGTACCGCGCCAGCACGTAGGCGATGGGGATGAGGAACACCAGCTGGCGGACGATGGACGTGACCATGGAGTAGACCGATTTGCCCAACGCCTGGAAGGAGCTGCCCAGCGCGATGCAGGCACCCGCCATGCCGAAGCTCAGGGAGATGATACGCAGGGCGGGAATACCCACGGAGAGCATGGTGTCCGTGGCGTCGAAGATCTTCAGCAGCGTGCCGGGGATCGCGCAGAAGAGGAGGGTGCCGAGCACCATGAAGGAGGCGGCATACAGGGTGCTGCGCTTGATGGTCTCCACCATGCGCCGGCGGTTCTGTGCGCCGTAGTTATACGCCACGATGGGGATAACGCCGTTGTTCATGCCGAAGATGGGCATGAACAGGAAGGAGTTCAGCTTGAAGTAGACGCCGAAGGCGGTGGCAGCCGTCTCGTGGGCGGCGTGGTAGACGATGAGGATCTTGTTCATCAGGAACGTCATCACAGAGCCGATGGCGACCATGATGACGCTGGGGAAGCCGATGGCGTAGATCTCGCCGATGAGCCGGAGATCCGGGCGGAAGCCCTTGAGGGACAGGGTGATGTCGGGGTTTTTCGTGTGGTTGAGCCAGATCGCCAGCGCGCAGCCGCAGAACTGCCCGACGATGGTGGCCACGGCGGCACCCGCCACGCCCATGTTCAGCGTGAAGATGAAGATGGGGTCGAGGACGATGTTGATGATGGCTCCCAGCCCTTGGGTGTACATACTCAGCAGGGAGCGTCCGGTGCCCTGCAGGAGACGCTCGTACATGATCTGGCAGAACATACCGAGGGAGCCGGCGGTGACGATCTTCAGATAGTCGTTGCCCATCTGAATGATGCTTTCCACCTGCGTCTGGGAGCGGAAAAACACGTCGGAGCAGGTAAGACCCAGCACGGCGGAGAGAAGGAAGCCCACCGCCGCCAGCAGTATGCCGTTGTTGGCGACACGGTCGGCGCGGTGGCGCAGCCCCGCGCCCAGCGCACGACCCATCAGGGCGTTGACGCCCACGGCGGTGCCGGTGGCGAGGGCGATCATCAGATTTTGCGCCGGGAACGCCAGCGACACGGCGGTGAGAGCCTGCTCACTGACGCGGCTGACGAACACGCTGTCCACGATGTTATAGAGAGCCTGCACCAGCATAGAGGCGATAATGGGCAGGGACATATTCCAGATCAGCTTCGAAATGGGCATGACGCCCAGCTTGTTGTCGCTTTGCAAGGGGATCACTCTTTTCTGTGCATAATATTCCAGTATACCCTATTGTATCATGGGGGTGCGGAAAAGAAAACCCCCGGAATGTGCGGTTTCCACACATTTCGGGGGAGATTTTTGGATAAAAAGCCCAGAGGAGCGGCAACGCTCCGCCGTTACCGCCGGGCGAAGAAGGCTTGTATCTCTGCGGCGGTGCAGGCGGCACTGCCCTGTGCGAAGCCGTCGCGCCCGCCGCCTCTGCCGTGGAGGGCGTCGTTCATGTCCTTCACCAGCGGGCGGATGTCCTGCCCGGCGTGGATGACGGCGTAGCGGTACGCGCCGTCCGTCCCGGCGAACACGGCACACCTGCCGAGGCACGCTTGCGCCACGGCGTCGCAGAGACGGCGGACGCCGTCGCCCTCCAGCGGGGCGGTGATGAGCAGCGTGTCGCCCTTGCCGGCGTACTCCGCCGCCGTGTGGGCAAAGGACTGCTCCTCCAGCGCGGCGGCGCGCTCCTTGGCGGACAGCAGCTCGCCCTGGAGACGGGTGACGGCGGCAAAGGACGCTTCCGGCTTTACGGAGAGGGCTTGCCCCGTCTGCCGCGCCTGCTCCCAGCAGGCGGAGAGGTAGTCCGCCGCCCGCCGGCCGCACAGCAGCTCCAGCCGCACGCCGTCACGGAATTTCTGCCAGCCGATGAACTTCACCAGACCCACCTGACCGCTGCGGAGCACGTGGGTGCCGCAGCAGGCGCACATATCCGCGCCGGGGAAGGCGGTGATGCGTACTGCGCCGGTCAGCTCCTTTTTGCTGCGGTAGGGGAGGGCCGCCAGCTCCTCCGGGGAGGGATAGCGGATCTCCACGGGGTGATCCTCCCAGATGTAGGCGTTGGCGCGCCGCTCGATCTCCAGCACCTGCGTCCACGGGATGTCGGCGTTGTAGTCGATGGTGACAACGTCCGCGCCCATGTGGAAGCCCACGTTGTCGCAGTGGAACGCGCTGCACAGCATACCGGAGACGATGTGCTCGCCGGAGTGCTGCTGCATATGGTCGAAGCGGCGCGCCCAGTCGATGCGACCGTCCACCGCCGCACCCACGGAAAGGGCACGGTCACACAGGTGGGTGACGACGCCGTTTTTCTCGTGAACGTCCAGCACGCGGGCGTCTCCCAGCGTGCCGTGGTCGGCGGGCTGACCGCCGCCCTCCGGGTAGAAGGCGGTGCGGTCAAGGGTGACGGCGAAGCCGCCCTTCACTGCCTCGCAGGACTCCACCGTGGCGGTGAAGTCCTGCAGGAAGGCGTTTTCGTAGTAGAGCTTGACGGTGTCCATCAGTCGTCCTTCTCCACGTCGCCCACGATGGCGATGTGCAGCTCGTCCAGCTGCTTCTGCTCCACCGTGGAGGGGGCACCCATCATCACGTCCTGGGCGTTCTTGTTCATGGGGAAGGGGATGATCTCGCGGATGGAGCTTTCGCCCGCCAGCAGCATGACCATGCGGTCCACGCCCGGAGCGATACCGGCATGGGGAGGCGCACCGTAGCAGAAGGCGTTGTACATGGCGGGGAACTTCTTCTTCACGTCCTCCTCGCCCAGACGCACCAGCTCGAACGCCTTGATCATGATTTCCGGGTCGTGGTTACGGACGGCACCGGAGGACAGCTCCACGCCGTTGCACACCAGGTCGTACTGGTCGGCGGTGATGTCCAGCGGGTCGATCTCGCCCCGTTCCGCTTTCAGCAGGACGTCCATGCCGCCGCTGGGCATGGAGAACGGGTTGTGGCAGAACTCCAGCTCGCCGGACTCGTCGCCGATCTCGTACATGGGGAAGTCCACGATCCAGCAGAACTCGTACCGCTCCTTGTCAAAGTGGTTTTCGCAGGCGGCACCGAAGGTCTTGATGAGCACGCCCACGGACTTGGTGGCGTACTCGCCGGCTGCCGCCACCACGAGGGTGTTGGGCTTCAGGTCGAGAACCTTGGCAAGCTCGTCCTTCATGGGGGCGACGAACTTGGCGATGCCGCCGGCGATCTCGCCCTGCTCGTCCACCTTGAACCAGTATGCCTTGCTGCCGGACTGTACCTCGCAGTCGGTGAGGAGCTTTTCCACCTGCTTGCGGGTCAGCGTGCAGTCGGAGATGTCCACCATCTTTACGGTCTGTCCCCGCAGAGCGTCGAACTCGCAGGAGGCAAAGAGGGAGGTCACGTTCTTGCACGTCAGGTCAATGCGGAGATCGGGCTTGTCGGAGCCGTAGGTCTCCATGGCGGTGTTGTAGGGGATGCGGCGGAAGGGGGCGGAGGACGCCACGTTATAGGTGCCGAACTTGGCGAAGATGGGGGGCAGCACGTCCTCCAGCACGGCGAAAACGTCGTCCTGGGTGGCGAACGCCATCTCCATGTCCAGCTGGTAGAACTCGCCGGGGGAGCGGTCGCCGCGGGCGTCCTCGTCCCGGAAGCAGGGGGCGATCTGGAAATAGCGGTCAAAACCGGAGGTCATCAGCAGCTGCTTGAACTGCTGGGGAGCCTGGGGCAGCGCGTAGAACTTGCCGGGGTGCTTCCGGGCGGGCACCAGATAGTCACGGGCACCCTCCGGGGAGGAGGCGGTGAGGATGGGGGTGGTGATCTCCAAGAAGCCGTGCTCCGTCATGGCGGCGCGGAGTGCCGCCACCACCTGACAGCGCAGGATGATGTTCTGCTTCACGGCGGGGTTGCGGAGATCCAGATAGCGGTACTTGAGACGCGCCGTCTCGTCCGCCTCGCGGCTGCGGTTGATCTCAAAGGGCAGGGAGTTGTAGCGGCAGCGTCCCAGCACCTCGATCCTGGTGGGCACCACCTCGATCTCGCCGGTGGCCTGCTTGGGGTTCTTGCTGGCGCGCTCGCGGACGGTGCCCTCCACGGAGATGGTGGACTCCTTGTTCAAGTCCTTGACGGTCTTGAGATCCGCCTCGTCCTCCACCACCACCTGCGTGGTGCCGTAGAAGTCCCGCAGCACCACGAACGCCAGATTGCCGCCCACCTCGCGGACGTTCTCCATCCAGCCCACGATCTTCACGGACTTGCCGACATCGCTCAGCCGCAGCTCGTTACAGGTATGTGTACGCATCTGCATCATAGTTGTTATCCTCCTGTTTCTGATTGGGATTTGTATAAAGTAGAGTAAAAATTACTTGCTGTATTCGGAAATGCGCCGCGGCGGTCACTTCTCCACAATGACCTTGCCCCGGTTCCGCTCCGCCAGACCCTTGGCGATGACGCAGTCATAGACCACGTTCAGCGCATCGGTCATCTGCTCGCCGGAGGTCATGTCCTTCACCGTCACCTGCTCCTTGGCGATCTCGTCCTCGCCGAGAAAGATGACGAAGGGGACGCCGAGCTTGTCGGCATAGTTCATCTTCGCCTTGAACTTCTTCTGCTCGGTGTAGAGCTGGGTGCGGACGCCGGCATTCCGCAGCTGCGTCGCCAACGTCACGGCGGCGTGGAGATCCTCCGTCATGGGCAGGATCAGCACGTCGGCGGGGGAGGTGGGCAGCTGGTCGTTCAGCATACCCTGTTCACCCAGCACGTAGAACAGGCGGGTCAGTCCGATGGAGATGCCCACGCCGGGGAGCTGCTTGTCGGTGTAGTACGCCGCCAGATTGTCGTACCGTCCGCCGGAGCAGACGGAGCCGATCTCCGGGTGATCCAGCAGTGTCGTCTCGTAGACGGTGCCGGTGTAGTAGTCCAAGCCCCGGGCGATGGTCAGATCCACGGCGAAGTTCTCCTCCGGAACGCCGAAGGCGGACAGGTACTTCACCACGGTGCGAAGCTGCTCCAGACCCTCGTCGAATACCTCACTGCGGCCGGTGTACGTCTCCAGCGCGGAGAGCACCTGCCGGTTGCTGCCGGAGATGGCGATGAATTTCAGGATCTCGTCGGCGTTCTCACCGGAGACGCCCACCTCGTCGATGAGCAGCGTCCGCACCTTCTCCGCGCCGACCTTGTCCAGCTTGTCCACGGTACGCATGATGTCGCCGGATCGCTCCGTCAGACCCAGCATGGCGTAAAAGCCGTTGAGGATCTTCCGGTTGTTGACGCGGATGCAGAAACGCTGCAAGCCCAGCTCGCTGAAGGCGCGGTAGATGATGGCGGGCATTTCCGCCTCGTTGGTGATGTCCAGCTTGCCGTCGCCGATGACGTCAATATCCGCCTGGTAAAATTCCCGGAAGCGTCCCCGCTGGGCGCGTTCGCCCCGGTAGACCTTGCCGATCTGGTAGCGGCGGAAGGGGAAGCTGAGGTCGTTGTAGTGCAGTGCCACGTACTTTGCCAGCGGCACCGTCAGATCGAAGCGGAGGGCAAGGTCGGCGTCGCCCTTGTTGAAGCGGTAGATCTGCTTCTCCGTCTCGCCGCCGCCTTTGGCGAGCAGCACCTCCGCCGCCTCGATCACCGGCGTGTCCAGCGGCGTGAAGCCGTAGAGGGAATAGGTGCGGCGCAGAATGTCCATCATCCGCTCCATCTGCTGCTGGGGACGGGGCAGCAGCTCCATAAAGCCCGACAGTGTGCGGGGCGTCATCTCAGCCATTTTCAATCTCTCCTTTATTTTCGGTAGTTTCGTTTGTGCCGTCTATTTCGCAGGGCTCCGGCAGCTTCTCCCCACCGCTCTCCAGCGTGCGGGAGGCGGTTTCCCGTGCTGCCTCCGCCTCCGCCTCGCGCTTCAGCTCCAACGCCACCTCGCGGTAGATGCTGTCCAGCTCCGCGCCCTTACGGGTGCCCAGCTTTCCGCCGAGGACGCCCAGAGCCACCGCCAGCACCAGACCGAGATACCACAGGCGGGGCAGCAGGATGCACAGCCACAGACCCAGCAGAATGCCGATCCACGCGCCGAGCTCCGTGTAGTTGCCCCGCACGGAGTGGTACACGCCCTTTTTCCTGCGGATGGTGGCGGTTCTTTTCAGCTGGGCGAGGCACATGGCGACGCGCAGGAAGCCCAGTATGATCAGCGGCAGGAAAATGTCGTAGAAGTGGTTGTTGATGAAATCCAGAATAGCTTGCATGGCGTTCTCCTTTTCCTTGGGGGCGTTCCGGACGGAAAAAACGCTCCCGTCCCCTGCATTGGGACGAGAGCGTTACAACACTTCGTGGTGCCACCCAAATTCGGTCTTGCGACCCTTTCTGCTCCTGTTACGGGGAGCGCGCCGTGGATGTTTCCATCCCCGCTCGTTCGCTGTCTTGACCTGCTCCTTGCCGCAACGCGCTTTCAGCCTATGGCGCGTCTCTCTTGCAGCGGCGGTGCACAGGCTACTCCTGCGACGTCTGCACGGTTAGCCTTTATTGTATGCGATTTTTCGCCCCTTGTCAAGCCGTAAAGGGCTTGTTCTTAGGGTTCACAATGTCGCGCCAGTCCAGATCGCCGCGATTCAGACCCAGCACCAGCATTTCCGCCGTCGCCAGATTGCCGGCGAAGGGCACGTTGTTCTGGTCGCAGAGGCGGGAGATATAGGAGATGTCGGCGTCGGGCACCTTCTGGTTGGGGTCGCCGAAGCACAGCACCATGTCGATCTCGTTATAGGCGATGCGCGCCGCGATCTGCTGGCCGCCGCCGTGGTCGAAGGAGAGGAAACGGTGTATGGTCAGCCCGGTGGCGTCAGCGATCTGCTGGCCGGTGCGGGCGGTGGCGCAGAGGGTGTGCTTGGCGAGGATGCCGCAATAGGCGGTGCAGAACTGTACCATCAACTCCTTGCGGTTGTCATGTGCCATCAATGCAATGTTCATAGAAGGCTCCTTTCCGTGTTATATCTTCATCAGGGGCGTTTTCTGTCCCATGATGCGTTTGGCGATGTTTTCGTAGGCGTGGGCGGCGTAGTAGTTTCGCTCCCGCAGCACCAGCCCTTGGTTCAGACAGTAGGGGACGTCCGCGTCCTCCGGCACCACGCCCAGCAGGGGGAGCCCCGCCGCGTCGATGGCGTCGTCAATGGTGCTGTGCAGCTGGCGCAGCACCTTTTTCGAGACACGTCCCACCACCAAGTGAACCGTCCCGTTGGGGAAGGCGGACAGCTCGGCGGTGGTGCGCTGGGCGTCCCGCAGGGCGGAGACGTCCGTGGTGGTGATGACCACCACCTGATCCGCCATGCACGCCGCCATCTGGAAGCCCTGTCCCAGACCGGCGGGCGCGTCGATAAGGCACCAGTCGTAGGTCGCCCGGATCTCCCGCGCCAGTGCTTGGAGCTTTTGCAGGGACAGCTCCAGCGGGCGATCCGCCATGGGAGCCGTCAGCAGGGAGAGGGTGGGGTATCGGTCATGGGTGACGGCGGCGTCCTGCAGGGCGCAGCGGCCTGCCAGCACGTCGGAGAAATCCATCAGTGCCCTGTCGCTCAGACCGAGAGCCAGATCCAGATTCCGCAGCGTAATGTCGCAGTCCATGCACAGCACCCGCTGCCCCATGTGCGCCAGAGCCAGAGCGGTGTTGGCGGTGAAGGTGGTCTTGCCGGTGCCGCCCTTGCCGGACACCGCGGCGATGATCTTGCCCATAGGTTCTCCTCTCCGCACCGCTCAGACCAGCGGTGCCTTTTTGATGCGGGCGAATGCCCGCGGGAATTGCGGGGGGGTGGGGCGCACCTTCTGAATGTCCACGATGCGGTGCACCACGTCCGTCTCCGGCACGGTGTAGTCCGTGGAGGCGGCGATCTGCCCGCCCAGCTGCGCCGCCGCGCTGCGGGCGGTGCGGATCTCCTCGTCGGAGGAGACGGATTTCATGGCGGCGAAGATTCCGCCCACCTTCACCAGCGGCAGCGTCAGCTCGCAGAGGACGTTCAGCTGCGCCACGGCGCGGGACACCGCCATATCGTAGCTTTCCCGGTGTGCGCCGGCAAATTCCTCCGCCCGTGCGTGGACGCAGGTGACGTTTTGCAGGTGCAGTGCGCGGCAGACTTCCTGTAGGAAGTCCACCCGCTTGCCCAGACTGTCCAGCAGCGTGAAGTGCGCCGCGGGCGCGAGGATCGCCAGCACCATGCCGGGGAAGCCTGCGCCGGTGCCCACGTCGATGACGCGTTTGCCCTCCGGCGCGATGTGCCCCAGCAGCGCGGCGCAGTCCAGCAGGTGCAGCGTGGCGACATCCTGCGGCTCGGTGATGGCGGTCAGGTTCATCACCTTGTTTTTCTCCAGCAGCAGGGAGGCGTAGGTCTCCAGCTGCGGTATGGCGTCGTCGGACAGTCCCAGCTGCGAAAGCCCACGTTTTAGAATGTCCCTCATTTTTGCTGCTCTTTCAGCAGGTCGCGGATCTCGGTGAGCAGCTCCTCGCTGGTGGGCGCGGGCTCCTCCTCCGGCTCCTCTTCCGCGTCCTTTTTGCCCAGCTTGTGAAGCTGGTTGATCGCCTTGACCATGAGGAAAATGACGAACGCCATGAGAATGAAATCAATGACGGTGGACAGGAACGCGCCGAGACCCAGCGTCACCGCAGCGTTGACGACCTCGCCCGTCTCGTCCAGTACCTCCGGCTTCAGCACGATGTTCAGCTGACCCAGATCAATGCCGCCGACCAGCAGACCGATCAGGGGCATGAACACGTCGTTCACCAAAGAGGTGGTGATCTTGCCGAAGGCGGTGCCGATGACCACGCCGACCGCCATGTCCATCACGTTGCCGCGAACGGCAAATTCCTTAAACTCGTTGAAAAACTTCTTCATTTGTCTGCGCTCCTATACTGAGGGTATACTATGCAAAAAATATTACAATACGCAATCAGTGGAGCGGCACAAGACGCTCCTTGCCGCCCATATAGGGCTGCAACGCCTTGGGCACCAGCACGGAGCCGTCCGCCTGCAGGTTGTTCTCCAGCAGGGCGATGAGCATACGGGGAGGAGCCACCACGGTGTTGTTCAGGGTGTGGGGAAGGTACATCTTCCCGTCCTCGCCGCGGACGCGGATCTTCAGACGCCGCGCCTGCGCGTCGCCCAGGTTGGAGCAGGAGCACACCTCGAAATACTTCTGCTGGCGGGGGGACCACGCCTCAATGTCGCAGGACTTGCACTTCAAGTCCGCCAGATCGCCGGAGCAGCATTCCAGCTGCCGCACGGGAATGTCCAGAGAGCGGAACAGCTCCACGCTGTAACGCCACATCTTCTCGTACCACGCCTTGGACTCCTCCGGCTTGCAGACCACGATCATCTCCTGCTTCTCGAACTGGTGGATGCGGTAGACGCCGCGCTCCTCGATGCCGTGGGCACCCTTCTCCTTGCGGAAGCAGGGGGAGTAGGAGGTCAGCGTCTGGGGCAGCTTGTCCTCCGTTAAGATCTGGTCGATGAACTTGCCGATCATGGAGTGCTCGCTGGTGCCGATGAGGTAGAGATCCTCGCCCTCGATCTTGTACATCATGGCATCCATGTCCGTCTGGCTCATAACGCCCTCCACCACGTTGCCGTGGATCATAAAGGGCGGAATGCAGTAGGTGAAGCCCTTGTCGATCATAAAGTCGCGTCCGTAGGCGGTGACGGCGGAGTGGAGCCGCGCAATATCGCCCATCAGATAGTAGAAGCCGCTGCCGGAAACACGCGCCGCCGCGTCCATGTCCACGCCGTTGAACCGCTCCATGATCTCCGTGTGGTAGGGGATCTCGAAGTCCGGGGTCTTGGGCTCGCCGAAACGCTCCACCTCCACGTTGCAGCTGTCGTCCGGGCCGATGGGCACGGACTCGTCGATCATCTGGGGAATGACCATCAGCAGCTTGTTCATGGCGGCCTCGGCGTTGTTCTTCTTCTCCTCCAGATGCGCCATGCGCTCGGCGTCCGCCTTGACGGCGGCGTTGTTGGCGTCGATCTCCGCTTGGATGGCGGTCTTCTCCGCCTCGTCGGTACACTTCTTCAGCTTGCCGAACAGGGGGCCGTTCGCCTTGGACAGCTTATTGCGCTCCGCCTTCAGTGCTTCCCCCTCGTTGATCGCCTCGCGACGCTCCGCGTCCAGCGCGATGACCTCGTCCACCAGGGGCACCTTGGCGTTCTGAAATTTCTTGCGGATGTTCTCCTTTACCAGCTCGGGATTCTCCCGGATAAATTTAATGTCAAGCATGATGATTACCTCTTATCAGACAGTGTTTCACGTGAAACACCTTTATTTTCCCAGCTTTTCCAACGCGTCCAGCAGCGCGTTCAGATCGTCGGTGCCGTAGTATTCCAGCTCCACACGACCCTTTTTCTTGCCGTTGACGATGCGGCAGGGGCGTCCGAGCTTTTCGCCCAGCTCTCTGGCGGCCTCCTCCACGTAGTTGACGGACAGCACGTCCTTGGCGGGCTTTTCCTTCTTCTCGGCGGTGAGCTTCTTCACCAGCAGCTCCGTCTGGCGCACGGAGAGCGCGTCCTTGATCACCGTCTCCGCCGCCGCTTGCTGCTGCTTGCTGTTCAGCACCAGCAGGGCGCGGGCGTGTCCCGCGGACAGCCGCCCGTCCTCCACCATGGCGCGCACCGGCTCCGTCAGCCCCAGCAGACGCAGCGCGTTCGCCACTGTGGGGCGGGACTTGCCCACCCGCTGGGCACATTCGTCCTGCGTCATGCCGTACTGCTCCGTCAGCACCCGGTAGCCCTCCGCCTCCTCGATGGGGTTCAAGTCCTCCCGCTGGAGGTTCTCGATCATGGCAAGCTCCATCGCCTTGCGGTCGTCCGCCTCGATGACCACGGCGGGCACCTGTGTCAGCCCCGCCATCCGCGCCGCCCGCCACCGCCGCTCACCGGCGATGATCTGGTAGTAGCCTGATTGCAGCTTCCGCACGGTCAGCGGCTGGATAATGCCGTGGACGCGGATGGAGTCCGCCAGATCGCTGAGTGCTTCCGGCTCAAAATTCTTTCTCGGCTGGGTGGAGCAGCTCTCCACCTGGCTGATGGGCAGCAGCAGGGAAGAGGAGGACTCCTCCTTGGCGGCGATGACATCGTCGCCCAGCAGCGCGCCCAGTCCCTTGCCCAGTCCTTTTGTATTCGCCATACTGCGTCTCCTTTCAGCAGTTGTTCTTCCGTAAAAATTCCGCAGCCAACGCCAGGTACGCCTCCGCGCCGCGGCACGTCCGGTCGTAGGCGTTGATGGGCTTGCCGTGGCTGGGAGCCTCGCTCAAGCGCACGTTCCGGGGGATAACGGTGCTGTACACCTTCCCGCCGAAGAAACGCTTCAGCTCCTGCGCCACTTGTATGCTCAGATTCGTCCGCCCGTCGTACATGGTCAGCAGCACGCCCTCGATGTCCAGTGAGGGGTTCATGCTCCGCCGCACGATACGCACGGTGCCCATCAGGTCGCTGATGCCCTCCAGCGCGTAATACTCGCCCTGCACCGGCACCAGCAGGCTGTTGGCGGCGCACAGCGCGTTCAGCGTCAGCAGCTCCAGCGACGGCGGGCAGTCGATGAAGATGAAGTCATAGTCGTCCGCCACCTGCCGCAGCGCGGCCTTCAGCAGGAACTGACGATCCTGCATATTGATAAGCTCCACGCCGGCACCCGCCAGAGCCTTGCTGCTGGGCAGCACGTCGCCGTAGGGGGTGGGAACGATCACATCGGCGGTTTTCGCGCCGTTGATGATGGCGTCGTACACGCCGTTGCCGGTGGTCTTGTCCACGCCCATGCCGCTGGTGGCGTTGGCTTGGGGGTCGAAGTCGCACAGGAGCACGCGCTTTCCCGCCGCCTTGACGGCTGCCGCCAGATTTACGCAGGTGGTGGTTTTGCCCACGCCGCCCTTCTGATTCACGATTGCAATGATTTTCGCCACAACAGGTTCCTCTTTCTGTCCAAGTTCGATACTTTAGTATATACCACACCACCGCCACCTTGCAAGAGGGAAGTTGCAATTTTCTCGGTTTGTTTCACGTGAAACATGGCGGCGGCACCGGCTCCGCGAAAAGCACCCGCTGTTTCACGTGAAACAGCGGGCGGGGAGACTATACCAATATCACGCCGTCCAGCGGAGGGAGCGTCAGACGCACCTTGCCGTTCACCGACAAAAACCGCTGCCCGGTCACGCCGTCCATGGCGGTGGAGCCGTCCCAGTCCAGCGTCACCGGCAGGGGGGAGGTGCCCGCGTTCAACGCCGTCACCGTCCGCTCGCCGCCGCAGCACCGCTGGATGACCAGCCCGCCGCCTGAGGCGTACAGGTAGCGCAGATCGCCGCGGCGGAGGCTCTCCCGCTGGGAGCGGAGAAGCCCCAGCGTGCGGAAGAAGGCGGTCAGACGTTCGTCCTCCCGTCCCCACGGGAACGTCCGCCGGTTCAAGGGGTCCTCGAAGCCCTCCATGCCCGCCTCGTCGCCGTAGAACACGGTGGGGGAGCCGGGGAAGGTGTAGAGCAGCATGGCGGCAAGGCGCAGCTTCCTTGTGCCCTGCGTCCGCTCGTCGGGGGAGAGGCGGTACGCCGCCCGCTCCCGCTTTGTCCCCGGCGTCTGCGCCGCGCCCAGAAGCGTCAGGATACGGGGCGTGTCGTGGGTGCCGAGGAAGTTCATGGCACCGTAGAACGCCTCCGGCGGGTAGTTCTCCCGCAGCGTCTCCATGCTCTCCCGGAAGGCTGCGGCGTCGCCGCCGCCCAGCCACGTCAGAAGTGCCGTCCGGAAGGGATAGTTCATCAGACCGTGGGTCTCCCGCCCCAGAAGATACCTGCGGCGGCGGGAATAGGCGATCTTGTTGCTGCCGTCCTCCCAGACCTCGCCCAGCAGGTACGCGCCCGGCTTTTCCGCGTCCATGGCGGCGCGGATGCCCTCGATGAAGTCGCCGGGCAGCTCGTCCGCCACGTCCAGCCGCCAGCCGTCGGCACCGCAGCGAAGCCAGCGGCGCACCACGCTGTCCTCGCCGCCGAAGATGAAGTCACGGTAGTCCGGACGCTCCTCGTTGACGGCGGGCAGCGTCCGCACGCCCCACCACGCGTCGTACTGCGCCGGCCACGGGTGGAAGCTGTACCAGCCGAAGTAGGGGGATTCCCGGCTCTGCGCCGCGCCCAGCTCCGGGTAGTAGCCCTCCGCGTTAAAATACCGGCTGTTGCTGCCGGTGTGGTTGAACACGCCGTCCACGATGACGCGCATCCCCCGCTCGTGGGCCTCGCGGCACAGGGTATGGAAGTCCTCCTCTGTGCCCAGCAGGGGGTCGATGCTCCGGTAATCCGCCGTGTCATACCGGTGGTTGCTGGCGGCCTCGAAAATGGGGTTCAGATATAGGGTCGTCACGTGGAGGCTCTTGAGATAGTCCAGCTTCTCCGTGATCCCCGGCAGCGACCCGCCGAAGAAGTCCCGGTTGGTGACCTCGCCGTTTTCCTCCGGGAGATACACCGGCTCGTCCTCCCACGCGCTGTGGAGCCATCGCCGTCCCACCATGTGGGACACGTCCGGCAGGGACACCCGCCGGAACCGATCCGGGAAGATCTGATAGGTGACGCCCTCGCCGAACCACGGGGGCACGGGGGTGGGCTCGTATACCGTCAGCTGCCACCGCGCCATTTTCTCCGGCGCGTCCTGCAAACCGTTCTTGCCGAACCACACCTGCCGCCCGTCTCCGTCTGTCAGACGGAAGCCGTACCAGCACAGCTCGCCGTTTCCCGGCGCGGTGTAGCTGCCGGCGAAGCCGCCCTCCGCCGGGGGCAGGGGACAGACGTCCTCCGCGCCCGCAAATTCCCGGCGCACCAGCAGCTCGCAGCCGTAATATGTCTCATCCTGTAAGGCGAAGTGCACCGCCGTGCCGGCGGCAACCGCGCCGAAGGGCTCCTTGCACCGTTTGTCTCTTGAATCAAAGTAAGGGTTCATGTGTCTCTCTTGTGTCCTTCACTGCAAAAGTGTGTTCTCCCCGGCGGAAGCCGTGTCGCCGCCGCGAGTGAACCATGCGTTGATAATGTCCACGGCGGCGTTCGCCAGCAGGCTGCCGCTGCCGCCCTTCTCCACCACCAGGGAGATGGCGATCTCCGGGTCGTCATAGGGCGCGTAGACCACCAGCGTGCCGTTGGCGATGTCGGTGCCCACCTGCGCCGAGCCGGTCTTGGCTCCCGCCTCTACCACGCAGCGGGAGAACGCCCCGGCAAGGGAGTCGTGGGTCAGGTCGTGCATACCCTTGGTCACCGCCGCCATGGTGGAATCCGACAGGTTCATGTCATTCAACATTCCCTTGTCGTAAAGTCCGATAATTCGCGAATTATCATAAGATTTAACGCTTTTCAGTAGGTGCGCCTCGTAGTGCTCCCCGCCGGAAACCAGCGTCGCCACGTAGTTCGCCAGCTGCAAGGGCGTGAACAGGTTGTAGGACTGCCCGATGGCGGCGGTGATGGTCTGACCGTCCGTCCACTCCCGGTCGTGGCTCTCCGCCCACTCCGGGGACGCCAGCACGCCGCTGGCGTCGCCGATCTCAATGCCGGTGGAGCGTCCCAGCCCCAACGCGGTGGCGTATTCGTCCAGCTTCTGTATGCCCGTCAGCCGCCCCACCTCATAGAAGAAGTAGTTGCAGGAATCCACGATGGCCTGACTGACGTTGATGCGCCCGTGGGTCATGCCCGCCTGACGCCAGATCCAGCACTTGGGCTGGGGGTCCTTGTAGTAGGTGTAAACGCCCTTGTCCTCGATGATGGTGGAGGGGGTGATGATCCCCTCCTCCAGCGCGGCAACGGCGGTGCACAGCTTGAAGGTGGAGCCGGGGGCGTAGATGCCCTGGGTGGCGCGGTTGAACATGGGCAGCCGCCCGTCGGACACCAGCTCCTCGTAGTCGCTGTTGAACGTCTCCAGATCGTAGGTGGGATAGCTGGCAAGAGCCAGCACCTCGCCGGTGCCCACCTGCACCACGGCGGCTGCGCCGCCCCGCTGGTAGCTGTCCTTGTCCATCATGCCCTCGATGGTCTCGGCAAGGGTGTCCTCCACCATCTGCTGCAGATCGATGTCCAGCGTCAGTGCCACGGTGCCGCCGGGCTGTGGCTCATGGGTGTACAGCTCGCCCGTCAGCTTGCCGTTTTCGTCGGTGGTGATGAGCCGCCTTCCGTCCTTGCCGTGGAGATACTCCTCGAACGCCTTCTCCACGCCGTCCTTGCCCACCAGATCGTTCATGTTGTAGCCCTTGTCGGCGTACCCCACGTACCCGGTGGTCTCGTCGCTGCTCCACTCCTCCTGCCAGATGGCACCCACGGTGCCCAGAATGTGGCACGCCAGCTTCGTGTTATAGACCCGCGCCGACGCCGTTTTGATGGTCACGCCCGCGTAGTGCCCGTCGGTGATGCGGCTCAAAAGGTCGGTGGACACGTCCTCGGCGAACGTGTAGCTGCTGCGCCCGGACAGCTCGTACCGCACGCCGATAATAAGCCGCGCCTGGGCGTCGGTGTACGACTCGTCGAGATTGTACAGCTTCCGCAGGGCGGAAAACAGCTCCTCGTCGGAGGTGTTGGCGGGGATCTTGTTGTCCGCAAGATACGTCTTGAAGGCTTCCGAGCGGCTGGCGGTGGTCAGCCGCGGGGCATTCCCCGTGGTCATGGGCAGCGTGTCGTTCCACGCCACGCCCTGCGTCTGACACAGCTGGATCAGCCGCCAGATGGCGTCGTTCAGCGCGGACTGATCCTTGCCGAAGGAGCTCTTGTCCAGCACCAGCGTGTATGCCAGACGGTTGCTGACCAGCACCTTGCCGTTCCGGTCGGTGATAATGCCGCGGGAGGCGGTAACCACCTCGCTGGCGGTGTTGCTGGTAATGGACTTGGCGCGGTTCTCACTGCCGTGTACCACCTGTGCGCTGTACAGCACGGCGAAAAACAGCAGCAGAAACGCGCCGAAGAAGGCAAGCAGCATATAGACCCGCCGTCTGGCGGGGTGGGGGTTTTTCATCATAACGGTTCTCCTGTTTCTCCCGGCAGGGGAGAGGGTCAATCACTTTTTATCCGCCGCTGCACCCAGCGGAACAGCGGGTGTGCCGCCACCGCGCAGGGCAGTGAGAGCAACAGCTCCCGCCCCAGCAGCGACAGCGTCGCGACTGCGGTCGCGCCGTGCTGTCCCGCCAGCACCGCCATGTGCAGCAGCCCGCATACCGCCGTGGCGGCGGCGGTCACCACAAGGGAGCACACCAGCCCCGCCGCGAGCACCTGTCCGCTCAGCAGCCACGCGATGACGGCTCCCACCAGAAACGCCAGGGCGTAAAAGCAGGGCAGCCCCGCCACCGGCATCAGCAGGTCGCACAGTATGCCGAAAAACACGGCGTAGATCAACGATTGCTCGTTTCGCTCCAGCGTGGCGGGGATCACCGCCGCCGCCGGAAGCAGGAAAGGATGGACGCCCCACACCCGCACGTGTATCAGCACCAGTCCCTGCAAGCACAGCAGCAGCAGGGCGCACAGGCAATAGAGTATCCACTTTGCCGCGATAGCGCGTCTGGTCATGGCCGTCCTCCGTCACTGTATCACGTCAAAAGCCGTGATGATAAACAATTCCTGCGCGTGCGTCACGTCGCACTTGGGCTCCAGCACCGCGTACCGCGCCAGCCCGCCGTCGTCGGTCTGCACAGCGTCCACCGTGCCGATCACCAGCCCGGCGGGGTAGTACCCGCCCAATCCGGACGTGACCACCACGTCCCCCCGGATGAGACTCGTGCTGTCCGTCAGATATTGCAGGCGCAGCAGCCCCTCGCTCATCAGGGACAGGTCGCCGCCCGCCACCGCCGTCTCGCCCGTGCGGAACACCTTGGCACCGAACTGGGAGTCCGTGTCCAGAATGGTGGACAGGCGGCACCAGTTCAGCCCCACCTCCGTGACGACGCCCGCCAGCGCGCCGGTGCTGTCCACGGCGCAGTCGCCCACGGCGACATCGTGCCGGGACCCGCGATCCAGCACCAGCGTGCTTGCCCAGTTGGACACGTCGCGCTGGGTCACGCGGGCGGCCTCGAATTGCAGGTCGCTGCGCTGCTGCCGCAGCCCCAGCAGGGAGCGCAGCTGGACGTTCTCCTCCGCCGCCGGCTCCGCCGCACGGAGCTGCTTCTCCAGCTCCGCGATCTGCTGGCGCAGCTCCTCGTTCTCCTGCTGGAGTGCCTCCACGCTCTCGAACCTGTCGCCGATACTGCCGACCCATTCCGTCACCGCCGCGCCCGCCGAGCGGAAGGGCGAGGCGATCACGCCCAGGGCGTTGTGCAGCAGCCCCGTTCCGGAGCTGAGAGATGACACCACGCACAGCACCACGGCGATGATCGCCGCAGCCGCCAGCAGCCATATTCCCGTTTTCGTAAAAAATCGCTTCATTGGGTATACCCCTGTATTAACCTAATAATGTGACCCCGAATTCCTTCAGCATTTCGCTGAGCAGCACCACCGGCAGACCCATCACGTTGAAAAAGTCGCCGTCGATGCGCTCCACCAGCAGTGCGCCCTGTCCCTGTACGCCGTAGGCTCCCGCCTTGTCCATGGGCTCGCCGCCGGCGATATAGGCGCGCAGCTCCTTCTCCGCGGCACGGCGGAAATACACGTCCGTGGTCTGGGCGCGGGTCAACGCCCGCTGCCCCTGCCGCACCGTCACGCCGGTGCAGACGGTGTGGTGCCGCCCCTGTAAGGCGTTCAGCATGGCAAGAGCCTCCGCCTCGTCGGCGGGCTTTCCCAGCTTTTTGTCGTCCAGAAACACCATGGTGTCCGCCGTAATGACGATCTCCTCCGCATCGGAGGGCACCGCCTGGGACTTCTCGCGGGAGATGTATTCCACCGTCTCCTGCGGTGTCAGCCCGGCGGGGAAGGCTTCCTCCACCTGGGGCACCCGCACGGTGAAGGTGTCGATACCCATGCGGCGCAAAAGCTCCTGCCGCCGGGGGGAGCCGGAGGCCAGCACGATCCTCGCCATACCCGTCACCTGCCCGTGGAGCCGAAGCCGCCTGCGCCGCGCTCCGTCTCGTCCAGCGTATCCACCACCGTTAGCGTGGGCTGCACCACCGGCACCACCATCAGCTGGGCGATGCGGTCTCCGGGCTGCACCGTGTAGGGCGCGTCGCCCAGATTCACCAGCCCCACGCCGATCTCGCCCCGGTAGTCGCTGTCGATCACGCCCACGCCGTTGCTCAGGCACACGCCCTTTTTGATGCCCAGCCCGCTCCGGGCGAACACCAACGCCACGTACTCCGCCGACGGCAGCGCAATGGCGATGCCCGTGGGCACCAGATGCCGCTCCCCGGCGTTCAGTGTGATGCTCTCGTCCATGCAGGCGCACAGATCCATGCACGCCGCCCCGCCGGTGGCGAAGTGGGGGAGGGGGATCTCCCGCCCGAGCTTCTCTGACAGTGCCTTTATTTTCAGTTCCATAGCTACACCTTTTCTGTCAAATATGAATACAAATAGTGATAATCTGTTCTAATTATACGTCCTGTTGTCCCTTGGCGCGCATATTACTCCACGCCCCGGTAGAACAGCCCCCGGGTGGCGTCCTCGCCAGCCGTCACGTCTCCCGCCTTGTGGGCGCGGAGGATGGCGGCGCACGCTTCCGGGCTTTCCGTGGTGAACCGCAGCCGTCCGTACCGCAGACCGCACCGGAACACCTCCGGCTTGTCCGCCAGCACCAGCACCTTGCCGTTCTCGATCTCGCACCGGCAGCCGTAGGCGCACTGCACCGGGAACTGCGCCCCCGTCCTGTCGGTGAGGACGCTGCCCGCGCCGTGGGCGCAGCCCACGTTGTTTTTCGTCACGCAGTTCTCCGTGATCATCAGCGGCAGCCGCCCGTAGACGATGCCCTCGCAGTCGGCGTATTTGGCGAGGTCGCGCACCTGCTGCCACCGCAGCTCGAAGCTGACCGTCACGGAGGACAGCCCCCTGTCCCGCCAGAATTTCACGGCGCGGCTGTTGTAGACGTTCAGCCCGAAGTCGCCCCGCAGCGTCCTGTCCAGACCCCGGACGATGGGCAGATGTCCCAGATTCCCGATGGCAACGGACGTGACCTCCGGGTGACGCTCCAGCATCGCCCGCAGGGGCTGCTCGTCCGCCGTGCGGAACACGCGGGGCAGCACGGCGCACAGCTCCGTCTCCCCGTGAAGCCCGGTTGGCTCCAGCCCGTCCAGCTCCTCCGCCGGGACATACACGATGGCGGGCTTCTCCGCCAGCAGCTCCGCCGTCACCTGACAGGCGCGGCTGACGGATACGGTGAACGCCATCTCCTGCGGCGGCTCCGGCGCGTCCGGCAGGGGGGAGGCGGGCAGCTCCCGGCGGGCGGGGATGTCCTCGCGCCGCGCCGCCAGCTCGTCCAGCACCTCACGACGCAGACCGTTGATGACGCTGGCGGCGACCATCAGCCCCTCGTCCAGCTCTACCTCAACGCTGTCTGCCTTGAACACCGTGCCGCCGGTCTTGGATAGCCGCTGCCGCAGCTCCTCCGCCGTTACCGCCCGGTTCCGTGCCTCCTCCGGCGCATCGCCCTGCGCCATCGCTATGGTGACGCCGCCGTGGATGGCGCAGGAGCCGCCCAGCCGCACCGGCTCGCCCCGGCGCACTATCAGGTGGAGGATCACCGGTATTTTCCGGTTTTCCCTCCCGTTTTCGTATACCTCCCGCGCCTTGGCAAACAGCTCCTTCGGCTCCGGCGCGTCCTCCGTCCTTGTGCCGAACATGGCTTTGCCCTTTTTCCCGCGCCAGTATCCGTCCGTGAAGCCGCTGCGGGAAAACGCCTGCTCCAGCGCGGCACCTTCCGCCGCCGTGGGCTGCCGCCTCTCGTCCAGCAGACGCCGGTAAATACCCGTCACCACCGCCACGTACTCCGGACGCTTCATCCGCCCCTCGATTTTCAGACAGTCCACGCCTATGCGCTCCATGTCCTGTAAACAGGCGGACAGATTGGCGTCCTTCAGGCTCAGCGGATAGCCGTTCCGGCACGGCGCGTTCACGCCGTAGGGCAGGCGGCACGGCTGGGCGCAGGCACCGCGGTTGCCGCTGCGCTGTCCCAGCACCGCGCTCATCTCGCACTGCCCGGAATAGCACATACACAGCGCACCGTGCCCGAAGATCTCGATCTCCGCGCCGCAGCCCTTACAGATCTCCGCGATGTCGTCCCGGCACAGCTCCCGCGCCAGCACCACGCGCTCCATGCCCAGCGCGGCGGCCTCGTTGGCACCGCCCAGCGTGAACAGGCTCATCTGCGTGCTGGCGTGGATGGGCAGATCGGGCACGATCTCCCGCGCCAGCGTCAGCAGTCCCCAGTCCTGCACCAGCACCGCGTCCACGCCCATGCGGCTGGCGTTCCGCAGAGCCTCCGCCGCCTGGGGCAGCTCCCGATCCGTCACCAGCGTGTTCAGCGTCAGAAACACCCGCACGCCTCGCAGATGGCAGTACCGCACCGCCGATGCGAAATCCTCGTCGGTAAAATTCTTCGCGCTCCGCCGCGCATTGAACGCGCCGAAGCCCATATACACCGCGTCGGCACCGCTCTGCACGGCGGCTACCAGCGCGTCATACCCTCCCGCGGGCGACAGAAGCTCCATCATCCCCGGCGGTTATTCTGGTTCTGCGCGTTTTGCAGCTTGCGGCGCAGCTCCGCCGCCTCGCTCTTGGCGCGGCTCGCCTCGTCCAGATACGTTTTCACCTGCCGGCGCAGGTTCTCCGCGCCCTCCTGCGCCTTGGTCAGCTGGTCGGCGAGATTCACCGCCGCCAGCACCGCCGCCGCGTCGCGGCTCATGTGGGCGGAGTCCATCAGCTGCTGCATTTCCGTGTCCACGATACCGCCGATCTTCTCCATGTAGGCGGCGTCCTCCTCGGCAACCAGGATGTACTCCGTGCCGCAGATGGTCATAGTTACCCGATTCGCCATGCCAAAGCCCTCCTTCTATTTCATAAACGCTGTCGTGTGCATACCTATACAGAATCTATTATAGCACAAAACCGCCGATAGAAAAGAGAATTTTGCCGAAAAGCGGAAATTTGTAAAAAGTTGTCCCGCCCCGCTTTACGCCGCCCTGATTTTCGTGTAAAATGATTTTCGCACCCGGTATCCCCGGTGCACACCCCACGGGAACGACGGTCATGTCACTTACGAAAGGAGGCACCCCCATGGACGGATATATCCTCCGCGACAAGCGGGAGAGCGTAACGCTGCCCGCCGCCGCCGTGGACAGGCTGCTGCAAAGCGGACAGGGCGATGCCGCCCTTTTGTACCTCGCCCTGCGCCGCTTCGGGCGCGGCGTCACCCCGGAGGAGCTGGAAAAGGCCCTGCCCATCAGCCGCCTGCGTATCGACGCGGCGGAGAAGAAGCTGCAGGAGCTGTCGCTCCTGCCCCGTCCGGAGCATCCGGTGCCGCCGGCACCGGCGGAGGAACGCCCGGTCTACACCACCCAGGACATCGCGGGGCTGATCACCGACAACGAGGGCTTCCGCCTGCTGATCCCCCAGACGGAGCAGCAGCTGGGCAAGAAGCTCCGCACCCCCGACCTGCAAATTCTGGCGGGACTGTATGACGACGTGGGAATGCCCGCCGACGTCATCTATCTGTTGGTCTGCCACTGCGTGGAGCGCGCCAAACGCCGCTGGGGCGAGGGTCGCCGCCCCACCCTCCGCCAGATCGAGAAGGAGGGCTACCACTGGGCGCAGCTGGGGATCTTCGACCAGAGCGCGGCAGCCGTCTATCTGAAAAAGTGGGCGGAACGGGAGGGCAGATACGCCGCCTACCTCCGCGCCCTGCAGATCCGCGACCGCCAGCCGGTGGAGGCGGAACGCCGCTACATCGACCAGTGGATGGACATGGGCTTCCCGCCGGAGACGGTGGCTCTGGCATACGAGCGCACGGTGTTCTATAAAAAGGATCTGAACTGGCGGTACCTGAACGGTATCCTCCGCCGCTGGCACGATGCCTCGTGGCACACGCCCCAGCAGGTGGAGCAGGGGGAGCAGCGCGGCGCGTCCGCGCCCTCCGCCAAGATTGCCGCCCCCTCCGGCGGCGACAGGGACGCGTGGATGCGACGCTATATCAAGAGGTGAGAGTATGTCATACGACGGTATCATCATGCAGCGGGCGATCACCCGCTTCGATCAGGCAAAGCAGCGGCGCGCCGCCGAGCTGGAGCAGCGTCGCCGTCTGGTCTACGCCCGCCAGCCCCGCCTGCAGGAGATCGAGCGCACCCTGCGTAGCACCATGAGCCGCATTGTGGCGGCAGCCGCCAAAAAGGGCGACGACCCCCTGCCGGCACTCCGCGTCCTGCGGGATGAGAACCTGTCGCTCCAGCAGGAGCGCGCTTCACTGCTGACGGAGCTGGGCTACCCCGCCGACTATCTGGAGGACAAGCCCGCCTGCGCCCTCTGCGGCGACACGGGCTACGACAAGCACGGCGTGTGCCGCTGCCTGCGGGAATACTACGCCAAGGAGCAGCTACAGGAGTTGTCCCGCCTTCTCCCCCTGGGAGAAGCCCGGTTCGAGACGTTCCGCTTTGATTTGTACGACAGCGCGGTGTGGGAGAGCTACGGCACCTCGCCCCGCGCCAATATGGAGCATAACTTCGACGTCTGCCGGGACTACGCCAACCAGTTCTCCCGCGGCAGCGGCAGCCTGCTGCTCTCCGGCGGCACCGGTCTGGGCAAGACGTTCCTCTCCGCCTGTATTGCGCGGGTGGTCAGCGAGGGCGGCTTCTCCGTGGTCTACGACACCGCCATCAGCATTTTCGCCCGCTTGGAGGACGCCAAGTTCCGCCCGGACGAGGCGAACGCCGCCGATGTCCGCCGCTGCGAAAGCTGCGATCTGCTGATCCTGGACGATCTGGGCACGGAGATGACCACCTCCTTCGTCCAGAGTGCCCTCTACCAGCTGGTGAACGGGCGGATGCTCTCCGGCAAGTCCACCATCCTCAACACGAACCTTGCCCCGCAGGAGCTGGCAGCCCGCTACGGCGCACCCATCCTCTCCCGCATCGAGGGCACCTACGAGATCCTGCCCTTCTTCGGCGAGGACATCCGCACAAAATGACGAAGGACGAAAGAAAAAACCGCTTGGGTCACTTCATGTGACCCAAGCGGTTCTTTTTTTACTTTTATTGGCACAGATAGCTGAACCAGCCCTCACTGCTGCGCTGCTCAAACACGTCCCAGCCGTCGCCCTTCAGCTTGGCGAGAACCTCCTCCGCCCGGTCGTCGATGATGCCGGAGCACAGGAACAGCCCGCCCGCCTTCAAAAAGGGGCGCACGCTGCCGCTCAAGCCCATGATAACGTCCGCCACGATATTGGCGACCACCACATCATAGCCGCCGCCCATCTCCTGCCGCAGTGCTTCGTCGGACAGCACGTCGCCCCAGCGGACGGTGTAGCGATCCTTTCCGATGCCGTTCAGCGCGGCGTTTTCATACGCCACGTCCACGCACTTCTCGTCGATGTCGCAGGCGAACGCCCTTGCCGCGCCCAGCCGCAGCGCGGCGATGGACAGTATGCCGCTGCCGCAGCCCAGATCGAGGACGCTCTCCCCGCCGTGGATGTGGGTGTCCAACGCCTGCAAGCACAGCCGCGTGGTGGCGTGGCTGCCGGTGCCGAAGGTCAGCCCCGGATTCAGCACCAGCTTGACCCGCTCGCCGCCGTGGGCTTCCTCCCACTCCGGCACCACCAGCAGGCGGTTCCCGATCTCCATGGGCTTGTAAAACTGCTTCCAGTTGTTCTCCCAGTCCTCGTCGGCAACGTCCTCCATGGTCAGCAGCATGGGCGCGTACTCCGGGTGCTCCTTCTTCAGCGCGGCCATGGCGATACGCACCGCCGCCACCGTGCCGAGGGCGTTCTCGTTCCGCTCCAGGTAGAACGTCACGCGGCTGACGCCCTTTTTCTGCGCCAGCAGCTCCTCGTCCACGTAGTCCCAGTATTGGCGGTTGTTCTCCAGAAAGCTCTGGAAATCCGCCTCATCGTCGATCATCACGCCGGTAACGCCCTGCTGCTCCAGCAGCTCCGTCACCGCGTCCAAGCCCGCGTGGCTCGTGTCGATCTTCAGCTCCAGCCAGTCCATGCCCGACCTCCCGCAATCGTTGTTCCATCAAAAAGCCGATGGCCTCCGCGCCGAAGCGCGCCTTATCTCTTCGTGCCCACGAAGAACACGCCCATGGTGTTCGGACCCGTATGGCTTCCGATCACCGGCCCGATGTAGTTGATATAGACCTCTCTCACGCCGTAGCGCGCCTTCAGCTCCTCCGCCACGGCGCGCGCCTCTACCTCACAGTCGGCGTGGCAGATGAACATGACCTGCTCGCTGGGCTCGATCCCCAGCTCCGCCACCTTGTCCACAAGAGCCTGCAAGCTGGCCTTCCGTCCGCGCACCTTGCTCATGGGCACCAGCTTGCCCTCGTCGGAGGTGTGCAGCACCGGCTTGATGGACAGCATAGAGCCGAAGAACGCGGCGCCGGCACTGAGCCGTCCGCCCATTTTCAGATAGTTCAGATCGTCCACGGTGAACCAGTGATCCACGTGCAGCTTGTTCTCCTCCACCCACTGCACCAGCTCCTCGGCGGACAGCCCCTCGCGCTTTTTCTGCACCGCCAGATACAGCAGCAGCCCCTGTCCCAGAGAAGCGGACAGAGAGTCCACCACGAAGATCTTCGCGTCGGGGAACTCGTCCCGCATATCCTCCGCGGCGATGGACGCACTCTGGTAGGTGGTGGACAGTGCGCTGGAGAAGTTGATGCTCACAATGTCCTTCCCGGCGGCGAGAATGGGGCGCATGGCGTCCTGAAAATCCCCCACGTTGGCGGCGGAGGTGGTGGCAAGCTCCCCATTTCTGATCTTGCCGTAGAAGTCCTCGAAGCTGATGGCACTGCCGTCCAGCAGATTGGGGAAGTCCTTGCCGCCGATATGTACGGTCAGGGGTACCACTGCCAGCTCCAGCTCCTTTGCCATGTGGTCGGTCAGGTCGCAGCAGCTGTCGGTCATAATAACGTATTCGCGCATAATTTTACCTCCTCAGGCTTGATCTTCCCCGCTATCATACCACGGAACGTCCCGCAGGAAAAGAGCAAAGTTGCAAATAATACGGAATATTAGCAAAAGTATACAAATATATCGGCTATTTTCCTACACAAAATCGGGAAAAGATGGTGTCTATCAGATCATCCCGCACCTGTTTGCCGTTCAATTCGCCCAAGGCGGCCAGCGCACTCTCGCAGTCCGTGAGCACCACGTCCGCCGTCATGCCGATCCGCAGCGCGCTCCGCGCCTCCGCCACGGCGGACAGAGCGCGGTTGGCGGCGTCCGCCTGCCGTGCGTTGGTCAGCAGTGCGCCGCTTGCCGTGCTGTCCGCCGGGAGCTGCGCCGCGATGGCGTCCGTCAGCACGTCCAGCCCCGCGCCGGTGGCGGCGGAGACGGACAGCACGTTGTCGAAGCGGTCCGCCAGGGCGCCGACGTCCAGCGCCCGGGGCAGGTCGGATTTATTGACGGCCACGATCAGGTGGGGGACGGTGTTGGCCAGGGCGATGGCGGCCTCGTCCTCCGCCGTCAGCTCCCGGGAGCCGTCCAGCACCAGCAGGGCCAGAGATGCCTGCTTCGCAGCGGCGCGGCTGCGCTCCACACCCATGGTCTCCACGGCGTCGCCGCCGTCGCGGATGCCCGCCGTGTCGATGAGCCGCAGGAGCACGCCGCCCACGGTGACCTTTTCCTCCACCGTGTCGCGGGTGGTGCCGGCGATGTCGGTGACGATGGCCCGGTCATAGCCCAGGAGGGCGTTCAGCAGAGAGGATTTGCCGGCGTTAGGCTTGCCCAGCAGCACCGTGGGCACGCCCAGCTTCAGCAAACGGCCGCGGGAGAACCCGGCCACCAGCGCTTCCAGATCGTTCTGGGCCCGGCGCAGGGTGTCCAGCATCTGCTCGCGTTGGAGATCCTCGATGTCCTCGTCCGGATAGTCCACCACGGCGTAGAACCGGGCGGCCATGTCCATGAGGCCGTCGTAGATACGCGCCACGGTGCGGCTCAGCGCGCCGTCCAGCTGGCAGACGGCGTTGTGGGCCTGCTGGGCCGTCTCGGCGTCGATCAGGTCCGCCACGGACTCCGCCTGGAGCAGGTCCAGCTGCCCGTTGAGAAAGGCCCGCTTGGTAAACTCGCCGGGACCGGCCTGACGGCAGCCGGCGGCAAACAGGGCGCGGAGGCCCGTGTCCAGCACGATGGGGCTGCCGTGGCAGTGGAGCTCGGCGCAGTCCTCTCCGGTATAGCTGTGGGGCGCGGGGAAATGGACGCACAGCACGCTGTCGATGACCTGCCCCGTCTCGTCCAGCAGCTCGCCCAGCACCATGGCGCGGGGGCGCTGCTGCGCGGCGGGCCTGCCGTTTTTGGCGCGGAACACCGCGTCCAGCGCGGCACAGGTATCCGGGCCGGACAGGCGCAGGATACCGATGGCGCTGGGCTGTCCGGGCGTGGCGATGGCGGCGATGGTGTCGGACATAGGCGGTACCTCCTTGCAGGGTGTTTTTCTCAGTATACCACAGGCGGCGGGAAAAAGAAATATCCCCCGGCGGACCGGGGGATATAAAAAACGATGCTTTACTTGATGGGCTCGCCGGCGGCTTCCTTGGCGGCGATCTCCTTCATGGCGTCCTTGTGGCTCAGGTTCACGCGGCCCTTCTCGTCGATCTCGGTGACCTTGA
>OLOS01000118.1_pt1 | contig 94555 bp, 78 predicted proteins | sample 1672631 | NCBI WGS metagenome assembly OLOS01 (sample SAMEA3136707, study PRJEB25190) | human gut metagenome | biome: human gut; feature: human-associated habitat; material: faeces | place: Austria | collected 2013
GCTGGCTTCCATGATATGGCAATCTTTAAGCAGGGAGTTACACTGTAGGAAACCCGGCGGCAGTAGGTAAGTCCGGTGGCAGGAATTAAGCCCGGCGGCAGGAATTAAGTCCGGTGGCAGCAATTAAGCCCGGCGGCAGTAGTTAACCTGATAGCCGGATACCGTCATCACAGGCACAGCCGCCGGACCGTTGGATAAAATAGCGCGAAAAACAGTTGTTTATGGAGGAATTACCCCTTGCATCACAGGGACAGATGATGTATACTGAATCTATAATATCGTATATACGGATTGAGAATGCATATACGAATACAATATCTGCATATCCAAATCCATTTGCATATACGGGTGACATACATGTGACAGAAGGTGGGAGGTATCCATGAAATTAAACAGAACCACACTGCGGACCATAGACATACTGAAACTGGTGTCCAAGAAGCCGGACGGGATTACGCTGGACGAGATATGCGAGAAGCTGGACCTGCCCAAGACAAGCGGCTACGACATCGTGACAACACTGGTACAGACCGGGATGATTCATGTGGCCAGAGGGCAGAAGCAGCGTTATACCATCGGTCTTACGGCATACAGGATTGGCATCAACTATACCAATAACCTGGATTTCATCAGCACCATTGACCCGGTGCTGAAGGCATTTTCAAGGGAGGTGGGAAAGACCGTATTCTTTGGCATCCGCTCCGACGATGCCATTGTCTACATCTGCAAATTTGAGCCGGAGAATCCCATCATCACCACAGCCACTGTGGGCACCAAGAATCCGATTTACTGCACTTCCCTGGGAAAGGCCATCCTGGCTTACTCGGATGAGGAGGAGACAGGGCAGCTGATGGAGCGCATTACATTTAAGAAGCATACGGAGCGGACCATAGTTACCAGGGAGGAACTGGAGAAGGAACTGGAGCGTGTTCGTGACAAGGGCTATGCTTTTGACGCAAGGGAGCTGGAGGAACACATGGAATGTGTGGGATCGCCGGTATTTGGCCAGGACGGCAATGTCATGGGCGCCATCAGCGTATCCAGCCTTTACAAACCCACGGAAGATTACGATGCGCTGGGCTGCCTGGTGCGGACCAAGGCGGCAGAGATATCAAGGCTGCTGGGCTTTTTGGGAAAATGCTGAAAAGGCAGTAGAAAAACTTATATTTTTACATCTTTTGCTGTTGACAAATCAAGCGGTAGCGATTAAAATTTAAGTATAAAATCGCAAATATGAAATTGATTCGTATATGCGAATTTGCGGAAAGAAGGAGAAGCGAAATGAAAAAAGAACAAGTTTTATCAAGAATGAAAGAGGACTGTCTGGTTGCGGTTGTCCGTGCAAAGAATTACGAGCAGGGTGAGAAGGTAGTTGACGCCATCATCGAGGGCGGCATCAACTTCATTGAGCTGACCATGACCATGGATGAAGGCGACCCTGTTGAGTTCATCAAGATGATGGCTAATAAGTATAAAGATAACGACAAGATTGTAATCGGCGCAGGTACCGTACTGGATCCTGAGACAGCAAGGGCATGCATCCTGGCCGGCGCCAACTATATCGTAAGCCCTGGCCTGAATGTGGACACCATCAAGCTGTGCAACCGCTACAGGGTTCCCATGCTCCCGGGCGTCATGACCCCAACCGAGGCAATCACCGCACTGGAAGCCGGATGCGATATCATCAAGGTATTCCCTGGCAATATTGTGGGACCGGCAGCCATCAGCTCCTTCAAAGGACCTCTTCCACAGGGCGAGTTCATGCCATCCGGCGGCGTTGACGTTGACAATGTGGACAAGTGGATTAAGGCAGGCGCATATGCAGTTGGAACCGGCTCCAGCCTGACCAAGGGCGCTAAGACCGGCGATTTCGCAGCAGTTACAGCTAAGGCCCAGGAATTCGTACAGGCCGTGGCAGCAGCAAGGGCAAAATAACCAACCCATTCAATTTGAATCATAATCAGGTAAATAAAAGGAGAATCATACAATGGCAAAAATAGTTACCATGGGCGAAATCATGTTAAGATTATCTACCCCGAACAATGAGAAATTCATCCAGGCAGACGAGTTCGATATCAATTACGGCGGCGGAGAGGCCAACGTGGCAGTATCCCTTGCAAACTACGGACATGACGTTCAGTTCGTGACAGCTATCCCGAAGAACCCAATCGGTGACTGCGCAGTAGCAGCCCTGAGGAAATACAATGTAGGAACCAAGCACATCGCAAGGAGCGGCGAGAGACTGGGAATCTATTTCTTAGAGACAGGCTCTGCCATGAGGGCTTCCAATGTTGTTTATGACCGTGCAAACAGTGCCATTGCAACAGCTACCCCGGACGAGTTTAACTTTGATGAGATTTTTGCTGATGCTGACTGGTTCCACTTTACCGGTATCACACCAGCTGTCAGCGATGCTGCAATCGAACTGACAGAGGCAGCCTTAAAGGCAGCCAAGGCTCACGGCGTAACCGTATCCGTTGACCTGAACTTCCGTAAGAAACTGTGGTCTTCCGAGAAGGCACAGAAGGTCATGACTAACCTGATGCAGTATGTTGACGTGTGCATCGGCAACGAAGAGGACGCTGAGAAGGTCCTGGGCTTTAAGCCAGGCAACACGGACGTTACCTCCGGGGAACTGGAACTGGCTGGATATGTTGACATCTTCAACCAGATGGCTGATAAGTTTGGATTTAAGTACATCATCAGCTCCCTGCGTGAGAGCTTCAGCGCATCCGACAACGGCTGGTCCGCATGCATCATGGACGGTAAGACACGTGAGTTCTATCACTCCAAAAAGTACCGTGTTACCCCAATCGTTGACCGTGTTGGCGGCGGCGACTCCTTTGCAGGCGGCTTAATCTGCGGTCTGGCAGACGGCAAGGACATGAAGGCTGCCCTGGAATTCGCAGTAGCAGCATCTGCATTAAAGCACACCATCCCTGGCGACTTCAACCTGGTTACACGCGCTGACGTAGATAACCTGGCTGGCGGCGACGGTTCAGGACGTGTTCAGAGATAATCACTTTTATATGTAATCACCAGACAATTTGGAAGCGGCTAATCCTCTATGGGAATTAGCCGTTTCTTATATAAAGAAAAAGGAGAGTTATGATGGGAATGAATAACAGCAGGAATTTTGATCTTCTGACCCTGGGTCAGGTATTGCTCAGGCTTTCACCGCCTGATAATGAGCGTCTGTCCAGAGGGGATACATTTGTGAAGCAGGTAGGCGGGGCAGAACTGAACGTGGCCGTGGGCGCAGCCCTGTTAGGACTCCACACAGGCGTCATTTCCAAGCTTCCGGCCCATGATATAGGAAGCTTCATGAAAGGTAAGATCCGTTCCTTCGGGGTCAGTGATGATTTCTTCATGTATGACCAGTCCTCATCTGCCCGTGTGGGAATTTACTATTATGAGAACGGCGCATACCCCAGAAAACCAAAGGTGATTTATGACCGCAACAACAGTTCCTTTTTCTCCCTGGACATTAATGAAATCCCGGAGGAAGTTTACACGGCATCCAAGTGCTTCCATACAACCGGAATTACCCTGGCCCTGAACGGGGATATACGTGAGACTACCATTGAGATGATTAAGCGTTTCAAGGCTGCCGGAACCCTGGTGTCCTTTGATGTGAACTTCCGCGGCAATCTGTGGACCGGGGACGAGGCCAGGGAATGTATCCTGCGCATCCTGCCCTATGTGGACATCTTCTTCTGTTCAGAGGACACAGCGCGGCTTACATTCCTAAAAACAGGCACTGCCCGGGAAATGATGAAGAACTTTACGGAAGAGTTCCCCATCTCCATCGTGGCCTCCACCCAGAGGATTGTCCACAGCCCCAAGCGCCACACATTCGGTTCCGTGATTTACGATGCTGCCAGGAATGAATATTACGAGGAGGAGCCTTACCGCGACATCGAGGTGGTTGACCGCATCGGAAGCGGGGACGCCTATATTTCCGGCGCCCTGTACGGACTGCTCAGCAGCGGCGGCGACTGCCAAAAGGCCATTGCCTACGGCAATGCAACCGCTGCAGTTAAGAATACCATCCCCGGCGACCTTCCCTCCTCCAACCTGGACGAGATAGAAACCATCATCAAAGCCCATAACCAGAAGGGACCGCAGCTGGAGATGGCACGATAAGGATTAAGGGGCTTTCCGTGATATCTTAAGATAGGGTTCCCTCTTTTGTAAAAAATTTGCAACAATCGTCATAACGTTAATCCTTATTTCAGAATTATTAAGAAATCCTTTATTGGATATAGGGAGGAAATGATATATACTTCTCATACAGACATCAATAATGCCCTAAAGCAGGGCATTACTTATGAAAAGGAGAAGATAATATTGAGAAAATATCGATTATATGCAGCAGGAATCTGTGCAGCAGTGGTACTTGGCGTAGGAGGGTGTGCTTCCAATGCAAACGCAGGCACCACCACGGCAACACAGGAGAGTAAAGAAGCCACAAAGGAAGAGACAACGGTGGCAGACACCGTTGTGGAGTCAGTGACAGGAGCCATTGAGAGCATGGAAGAGAGCGAGCCAGAAGCGCCCCAGGCCATCCGTATATTCGGACCAGTGACCAGGACAGAGGACGGCAGGCTTTCCATTGACAATCAGTCAGGCGTAAGCAGCAGCGGTGAGATCATCCTTAACGTTGCAGATGAGACTTACATACTGGATGCGGTCAGCGGCCTTCCTATCAAGCTGGAGGACATCAAGGACGGCGATACCATCTACGCCTACATAGGGCCGGCCATGACCATGAGCCTTCCGCCAATGACCAACGCAACCGTAATATTCGCCAACATACCGGCTGATGCAAAGGTTCCGGATTATGTGGAAGTCAAGTCCATGATAACAGACGCATCCACATCCAAATCAGTGCTTACAGCCATTGACGGAACAGAGTACACACTTGCAGACGACTGCAACATATTCCCATACCTTACAAGGAATATCGTTACCCTTGACGATTTAACCCAGGGCAGGAAGTGCGTGGTCTGGGCAGATGATGAGAACTCGGCAGTGAAAATCATGGTGTTTGCTGAGTAATAAGAGAATGAAGAAAAACGGGCGTTGCCTTGAGGGAATCCATCTGGTACCCTTCAGGACAACGCCCGTTTTCATTGCATATTCACATTGCATATTCATATTCCGGTCAGCCTGTTATAAACAGTCCATTCCAGTCAGCCGGTTACCATCAGTCTGTTACCATCAGCCTTAATTTCCGCACTCAATACTTATCTCATTAAAACGCTCCAGGATATCATCAATCTGCATCTCCTGTTTTTCCCGGCCTTCCTTGTCTATGATGGCGCGTCCCTGGTGCATCATGAGCAGGCGGTCACCGTATTCCACGGCGTAGCGCAGGTTGTGGGTGACCATGATGGTGGTCAGTTCCTTTTCCTTGACAATCTTATCCGTCAGTTCCATGATGGTTTCCGCTGTCTTGGGGTCCAGGGCAGCCGTGTGTTCGTCCAGGATAAGGAACTCGATGGGGGTCATGGTGGACATGAGGAGCGCCATGGCCTGGCGCTGGCCGCCGGAGAGCACCCCAACCTTTACATCCATTTTATCCTCCAGGCCAAGGCCAAGGGAGCGGAGGGATTCGCGGTAGTATTCCACCCGCTGCCGGTTGGTGCCCGGGCGGAGGTTGAATGACCTGCCTTTGTTATCGGCCAGGGACATATTTTCCAGGATTGTCATGGATGGGCAGGTGCCCATGGCCGGGTTCTGATATACCCGCCCGATACGGCGCTGCCGCTTGTATTCCGGCATCCTGGTGATGTCCTCATTACCGATGATGATATGGCCCTCGTCCAAGGGGATGCTGCCGCAGATGATATTGAGCATGGAAGTCTTGCCGGAACCGTTGCTGCCCACCACGGAGACAAACTGATGGTCCTTGATGGTAAGGCAGAAATCCTCAAACAGGCACATTTCATTGATTGTGCCGGCATTGTAGTATTTATTGATGTGTTTCAGTTCAAGCATGGCTCTTTACCTTCTTTCCCCTGGAGGAGCTTAAGACCAGGATGATGAGGAACAGGATGGCTGTAATCAGCTTTAAATCCGAGGCAGTGACGGATATGGTAAAACGTAGGAAACCAAGATTGACAGGGATATCGTTCAGCAGCAGGGCCAGGGATACACAGGCCTTGTATATGATGGAACCGATGATGACTGCAGTGGTGGATTTGACAAAACCAAAGCGTTTAAACAGCTGGGTCCCGATGATTACATTGGCCAGCCCGATGACAATGGTCCCGGTGCCGATGGAGATATCGAAAAATCCTTTCTGCTGGCAGTACACACTGCCTGCCAGGGCCGCGAAGCCATTGGCAATGGCAAGGCCCACGATTTTCACCATTCCCTTGTCCTTGGCCAGGGAAGTGACAAGCACATCGTTATCACCCACTGCTCGCAGCAGGTAGCCGGAACGCGTCTTAAGATAGGCATCCAGAAGCAGCTTGCAGACCAGCACGATTACAAACAGGATAATGGTTACCACATAAGGGGAAAGCGCGTTGGGGATGGTTTCCGTGAGGAATGGATTGCTGAAAATCGTGTCCTTGCTGAAGATGGGAAGGTTGGACTTTCCTGCAATCCTCAGGTTGATGGAGTAAAGGGCGGTCATGACAATGATTCCTGACAGCAGGTCGCGTACCTTGAGCTTTACATGGATCAGGCCCGTGATGCATCCGGCCAGGGCACCTGCACCAAAGGAGAGGATGAGGGCCAGGACCGGATGGATGGTCCCGATGAGGGGCAGGCCGTTGGAAATGCCGACGGCGGTAAGGGCAGCGCCCAGGGGAAATGTCCCGTCCACGGAAAGATCTGGAAAATCCAGGATCTTATAGGTGATATATACGCCAAGGGCCATGATGGCATAAACCAGGCCTTCTTCAAAGATACCGAAAATAATCGTTGTCATGATGTTCCTCCCAAATCAGTATGAACCCTTCTTACTGTGCAATCTCAGTAAAAATCCCCGCCGCATCGGCAGTAAGGCTTTCCGGCAGTGTAATCCCAAGATTCTCAGCCACCTTGGTGTTGCCGTAGAAAGCAGCTTCCTTGATGGTTTCGTAATTCATTTCGCTGGCCTTCTTCTCGCCCTTTAATACCTGTGCAGCCATATGGCCGGTCTGTTTTCCAAGTTCGATATAGTCCAGGCCCATGGCTGCCAGACAGCCGATTTTGACCTGTTCGATTTCACTTCCGAATACCGGGATTTTTTTCGCTTCCGCCTTATCCAGGATGACAGGAAGGGAGGCGACCACGGTGTTGTCAGTCAGGTTGGTGATGCAGTCCACCTTGCTGATTAAGGTATCTGCTGCCAGGGAAATGTCGGCGGAGGAGGAGATTCCGGTGTCTACAATCTCAAACCCGTAGTCAGGCGCAAGCTCCTTGTATTCCGCAATGGCTGATTCAGAGTTTACCTCGCTGGTGGTGTACATGATGCCGATACGCTTTGCGTCCGGAAGGATTTCACGGATCATCTTTAACTGCTTCTCAACCGGCAGTTTGTCGCTGGTTCCCGTAATCTCGCCTACCGGGGTCCCGCTGGCATCAGCCAGTTCGGCTGCAACCGGGTCTGTGACGGCCGTAAAGATGACCGGGGTGCCGGATTTCTTGGCAACACCGTATTCTGCCTGGGCCATGGGGGTTGCGATACCGCACATCAGGTCCACGTCCCTGCCTGCGAAGTTGGTGGCAATCTGGCTGGCGGTCCCGCCGTCGGCCTGGGAGTTCTCATAGAGGACGGTCAGGTTCTTGCCTTCCTCGATTCCGGCCTCGGCAAGGCCTTCCAGGAAGCCCTCGCGGCAGTTGTCAAGGGAACCGTGTTCCGCAAACTGTCCAATACCGATGGTATAGGAACCCTCCCCGTCTGCCTGGCTCCCTGCCGTCTCCGTATCAGAAGCCGTTCCGGCGGAAGTCTCCTGGTTTCCTGTGGTATCCTTGGCGGCTGCCTCGGAAGATACCTGTGCGGTGGTCTGGTCCTGTGAAGATGAACCGCATCCTGCTAACAGGGATGCGCTTACGGCTGCGGCTAAAAGCATTGCGATTGTTTTTTTCATAATTAAAATCCTCCTGAATGATTGTTTTGATTCCATGATCTGTTTTCTATGGTAAGTAATGAACTGCGTTGGGAAAGGACCATTGCTGTCCGGGTTACAGGCTGCGCGCTGCCTGCAGGTCCCGGCCGTCAATCTGACCCATGGCTGGTTTATGGCCGTATATCTTAAACAGGTCCGGCAAAGGGACAAAAAAACGTCCCAATTACGGTTATACCATAATTGAGACGAATAAAAATCCGCGGTGCCACTCAAATTGACTGAAAAGTCCACTTTACACATACCAACATATGTGCCGCATGAATAACGGTTGCGGAATCCGTCGGTCCCTACGGAACTATCTTTCAGGACCGCCCTCAAAAGTCCATTCAGCTGCCAGCCTTATACCGCAATCCCACCACCTACGGCTCTCTGTGTTAATGCTTTGGAAGCTTACTCCTCTTTCTCTACGGTTTGATTTATTAACCCGTATCTTAATACAACGGATTCAATTTGTCAATAGGGTTTTTAAATTTTGTGAAAATATCTTTAATTGATTGTCAAAATGTGATAGACTGTAAATGACAGGAAAGGCAATGTCCGCAAGGATGCTGCCGGAACCTGAGAGGCATTGGCACTGGGAAGCGCCGGTGCTAATAACAAGGAGGATAGTTACATGAGCCGTTTACTTGTAGTAGTGGATATGCAGAAGGATTTTGTGGACGGATCCCTGGGGAGTAAGGAAGCCCAGGCCATTGTCCCTCATGTGATTGACAAGATTAAGGCTTACGGAAAAGCGGGCCAGGAAGTCGTGTTTACACTGGATACGCATTCTGAGGATTACATGGATACAATGGAAGGTAAGAAGCTTCCGGTCATCCATTGTGTCAAGGGGACTCCGGGCTGGGAACTGGTTGAAGGGCTTAAGGAGTTTGAGGGAAAACGGTTTGAGAAGGCTACCTTTGGCAGCCGTGAACTGGCTGATTATGCGGCCCTTGGACAGTATGAAAGTGTGGAGTTAGTAGGTCTTTGTACGGACATCTGCGTAATCTCCAATGCCATGCTGATTAAGGCAGTGATACCGGACACACCCATCCAGGTGGATGCATCCTGCTGCGCAGGGGTAACCCCGCAAAGCCATGAGAACGCGTTAAATGCCATGAAAATGTGCCATATTGATATAATAGGATAAGGGGGCATGATGATGAGTGACAAACATTTTGTAATAACCATTGAGCGCCAGTACGGAAGCGGCGGACGGCTGACAGGCAAGCGGCTGGCAGAGGAACTGGGCATACATTTTTATGATGAAGAGATACTTAAGATGACATCGGAGACAAGCGCCATCGGGGAGCAGTATTTCCGGCTGGCAGACGAGAAGGCGGGCAATAACCTGCTGTACCGCATTGTGACCGGCATGAAGCCGGAGCTGACAGAGCCGGAGAGGGATGGGCATAATATCACATCCCCGGAAAACCTGTTCCGTTTCCAGTCATCCGTCATCCGCGGCCTGGCTGCATCGGAACCCTGCATCATTGTCGGGCGGTGCGGCAACTATGTGCTGCAGGATCAGATGGATAACCTGATACGCATCTTTGTATATGCGGACACGGTTACAAGGATCCGCAGGGTCATGGATGTGGATAAGGTGGATGAGGCGGAAGCACTGCGCCGCATGAAACGGATTGACAAGGAGCGGACGGAGTACCACCGCTACTTTACAGGCAGGGAATGGATGGATATGGAGAATTACGACCTGCCCATCAATGCCAGCCGTATTGACTATGACCAGATGATCCAGCTGATTAAGGACTATCTGAAGCTGCGCGGTTTCCTGTAGGGACAGCGCAGTGCCAAGCATTAGGACAGAGGTATGAACATGAATATTTTTGCAGGAATCATGATTCCTTTCATAGGGACCACAGCCGGAGCGGCCTGTGTCTTTTTCCTGAAAAATGCCTTACGGCCCAGGGTCCAGAAAGCATTCCTGGGCTTTGCATCCGGGGTCATGGTGGCTGCATCCGTGTGGTCCCTACTGATTCCGTCCATGAATATGAGCCAGGACATGGGGAAGCTGGCATTTGTACCGGCATCCATAGGATTTTTGTTAGGAATCGGCTTTCTGCTGGTCCTGGATGAGGTGATTCCCCATCTCCATATGGATTCGGATGAACCGGAAGGCCCCAAGGGCAGCTGGAAGAAAAGCACCATGCTGGTGCTGGCGGTGACCCTTCACAATATTCCGGAAGGAATGGCGGTGGGGGTTGCCTTTGCAGGGCTTATGTCCCAGAACAGTACCATCACCATGGCAGGCGCCCTGGCATTATCCGTGGGTATTGCCATACAGAATTTTCCTGAAGGGGCCATCATTTCCCTGCCGCTTAAGGAGGCCGTGGGAAAGCCCAAGGCTTTTGTGTACGGCATGCTGTCCGGCATAGTGGAGCCGTTGGGCGCATTCCTCATGCTGGCCCTTTCGGAAGTATTGGGGCCTGCATTGCCGTATTTCCTGTCCTTTGCGGCAGGAGCCATGATTTATGTGGTGGTGGAGGAACTGATTCCGGAGTCGGCCCAGGGGGATCATTCCAATGTGGCGACCATTGGATTTGCCGCCGGATTTGTGGTCATGATGATTTTAGACGTGGCATTGGGGTAGAAGCTATGCTAAGGTAAATGAAAAGCTAAGGTAAATAAAAAGCTAAGGTAAATAAAAAGCTAAGGTAAATGAAAAGCTAATGCAAATAAAAAGCTGCGGTCCGTTTTTCATGCTCCCTGTAAAGGGACATGGAGGGCCGCAGCTTTTTTCGTGGATTTTTATATGATTACTTCATTAATTGTTCCAGGTCATGGTAGAACCCGGGATAGGAGATATTCACGCAGTCAGCGTCCTTTATGTCCGTGACACCGTCAGCGCAGAGGGCGGTGACGGCAAAGGTCATGGCGATGCGGTGGTCCTTCCTGCTGTCAATGGAAGCGCCGTGGAGCGGCTTTTTGCCGTGTATGATCATGCCGTCCTCTGTTTCGGCCACATGGGCGCCCATGGCCTTAAGGCTTTCAACCATCACGGCAATGCGGTTGGATTCCTTGACCTTTAATTCAGCGGCATCCCGTATGACGGTATCACCCTCAGCCATACAGGCCATGGCGGCAATCATGGGGAGTTCGTCAATAAGGGTAGGGATGATGGCTCCTTTGATTTCCGTTCCGTGGAGGCTGCTGCTGCGGACCAGGATATCGGCAGTCGGCTCTCCGGCGCCTGACGACACATTCAACAGCTCAAGGTCAGCGCCCATATCCTGGCATACACGGATGATCCCGTCCCTGGTGGGATTGATGCCCACGTTCCGGATAAGCAGCTGTGAGCCGGGAACCATAAGTCCTGCGGCAATGAAATAGGCAGCAGAGGAGATGTCCCCGGGAACCATGACCTGGGCGCCGTGAAGCTCCCTGGCCGGCTGGATGGTGCACGTGGTCCCGGAAGCCTTAATGTCTGCGCCGAACAGGTCCAGCATGATTTCCGAATGGTTCCTGGAGACATAAGGCTCTGTCACGCTGGTGGGGGAACCGGCGTATAATCCGGCCAGGAGGATGGCTGATTTGACCTGGGCGGACGCAACCTTTGAGGTATAATGGATGCCTTTTAAGGGACGTCCCTTGATGAGCAGGGGCGCACATCCATTGCCGTTCATGCTTGTGATGTCAGCCCCCATAAGGGAGAGCGGTTCCATGATGCGCTTCATGGGACGTTTCCGGATGGATTCGTCCCCTGTCAGTGTCACATCAAATTCCTGGGCACAGAGGATCCCGGATATGAGGCGGGTGGTGGTGCCGCTGTTGCCGCAGTCCAGCACGTCCTGGGGCCGCCTAAGGCCGCGCAGCCCATTGCCCCTGACAATGACGCGGTCACGGTTATTCTCAATGTCAATACCCATTTTTTGGAAACAGGCAATGGTGGAGAGACAATCCGCCCCCTGAAGGAAGTTGTGGATTTCCGTGGTGCCTTTTGCAATGGAGCCGAACATGACGGCCCGGTGGGAGATGGATTTATCCCCCGGAACCGTGATTTCTCCGTGAAGTCCATGTGATTTTCTGAATTCCATAATGATTATCCTGTCCTTTCAATGATTACATGCGGAACATTTCGTATTTGTACTGGTCCAGGCGTTTCCAGGCAGCTTCCATGGAGGACTCGTCATAAAATGCAATCTTAAGGGCGCCCTCCCCGCGTTCCCGGTTATTGTTGATGCCGATATTTTTGATGCTGATGCCTTTGGCTGCCAGGATGACCGATATGGTGGAAATAGCACCGATCTCATCGGCAACATCCACGGTAAATTCATAGGACGGTTCCACGGACCCCTTGGCCCTGTCCGTGATGGAATTGCGGTAGTCCCGGGATGTCTCAAACAACTGGTAGATGGAGTCCCCGCAGTGCCCCCTGACCTGGGCCAGTATCTGATTCAATGAGGCGATGTATTTTTCCAGTATATCTGCAATCGGACCCACATTGGTCATGCAGATCTGCTCCCACATCTCAGGGGAGGAGGAAGCAATCCTGGTGATATCCTTGAAACCGCCGGCAGCCACCTGCTTCATGGTGCCCTGGGCCGTATCATTGTCCTTCACCAGATTCACAAGGCTGGATGCCACAAGGTGCGGGAGATGGCTGATGGCAGCAACCACCTTGTCATGTTCACGGTAGTTAAGCACAAGGGGGATTGCTCCAATGGTCTGTGCCACTGCGATGATCCGCCGGGCATTGGCGCTGGGTTCCGGGGCAGAAGAGGGTGCGCTGCCTTCGGGAGGCGTGACGATGTAATAGGCATTTTCCAGGAGATGGTCCGTGGAGTTTTCATAGCCTGTTTTTTCCGAACCGGCCATGGGATGGCCGCCCACGAAACAATCCTCAAGTCCCTGGCGGATGATTTCTTCGTGAATGCCGCACTTGGTGCTTCCAACGTCCGTAATCAGTGCGCCGGGCTTGAGATACGGGCGGATGGAAGAGAGGTAGGAGGCGTTATATTCCACGGGCGTACAGAGGAAAATCAGGTCGCACTCCCTTAGATTTCCATCAATCCCATCCAATATCACATCCACCACGCCGTCTTTTTTTGCCTGTTCCAGCCTGTTCCTGGAACGCATGTATGCCATGATTTTTATGTCCGGCCGGGCACGTTTGATGCCCCTGGCAATGGAGCCGCCGATGAGTCCCAGACCGATGAAGCCCAGGGTGGAGTCTGTCATCCTTATTTTTTCCATGGTTAATCCTCCTGTAAAGAAAAGCACTCTCTGATTGAGGGAGTGCTGGAAAAACATTTTACACGCGCGGCAGTCATCTTGCTTCAAATGTACGGCCGGCCAGGTCTGCGTATGGCTTTAAGTCCTGCATCAGCTGTTCAAAAGCAGGGAAGGTCAGGGACTGTGGCCCGTCGGACAGCGCCTTGGCCGGGCAGGGGTGTACTTCAATCATCAGTCCGTCTGCACCCACCGCAATGGCCGCCTTGGCCAGGGGCTCCACATAAGCCCTTACACCAGTGGCGTGGCTTGGGTCCACGATGATGGGGAGATGGCTCTTCTGGCGGATGACGGGAACCGCGCTGATATCCAGGGTATTCCTGGTGGATGTTTCATAGGTGCGGATGCCGCGCTCACAGAGCACGATATTGGGATTCCCTTCGGAGATGATATATTCGGCAGCATTGAGCCACTCGTCAATGGTGGCGCTTAACCCACGCTTTAACAATACCGGAAGACCGGATTTGCCTGCCTCTTTTAAAAGTTCAAAGTTCTGCATGTTCCTTGCGCCGATCTGCAGCATATCCACATATCTGGACGCAGCTTCTATGGCATGGAGGCTGGTCACCTCACAGATTACATTAAGACCGGTGGCCTCCCTGGCCTCCTTCATATACTTAAGCCCTTCTTCCTCCAGACCCTGGAAGGAGTAGGGTGAGGTGCGGGGCTTGTAGGCGCCGCCGCGGATGAAGGTGGCGCCGGCCTTCTTAACCGCGAAGGCGGTCTCCAAAAGCTGGTCCTTGGATTCGATGGCGCATGGGCCTGCCATGACGGTCATGGTTCCAGGGCCGATATGGGTGTTGCCGACCGGGATGATGGAATCCTCCGGGTGGAATTTCTTGTTGACCAGTTTGTAGGACTCGGTTACGGCCACTACCTTGTCAACACCTTCGCTGATTTCGATGTTGCTGCCCTGGAGCCTGGTCTTATCGCCCACCACGCCCACGATCGTGACCTGGGACCCCTTGGAAAGGTGGACCTGCAGGCCCTTGGATTCAATGATATGTGTTACTTTCTGGACTGCTTCGTCTGAAGCATTTGGTTTCATTATGATAATCATGATATGTACTCCTTATTATGTCCTGCGTGTCAAATGCAGCTTACATACATATTGCAGCTGCCAAAGGCACGTTTCAGTCACGCTCTAGTGTACGCCATCTGCTTGTAAATGTCAATACTTTATCACTTTAAACTTCAACGCTTTTATGTATATTAGTGAATGCACATATGGGGACGGGAGCGCATGGAATAAGGATAAATGGAATAGGCGCACATGCAGTCAGGCACATGCAGTGGGAAGGACAGGCTCATTGACTTGGTACATTAACGGTGCTATAGTGGGCTTAAAGAGAAACGTGAATATCGGGGGGTGGTTTGCAGATGATTGTATGAACTGCCATATCGGCAACTGCCGCACGGAGAAGCACCAGGGGGAATGTGCGGCAATACAGTTCCTGTAGGGAGCGGCCGGCAGTTGGATACTGACCGCAGTCAAAACAAAGTGGAGGTATTGGTATGTTTGATGCACTGGTAAACATCACTGAATTTTTATGGGGAACCCCGCTGATGATCCTGATGGTGGGCGTGGGCTTATATCTGTCCGTGCGTACGGGCTTTTTCCAGATTACCGGTTTTGGAACGGTATGGAAAAAGACCTTGGGGGAAGTTTTTAAGAAGGACAATGAAAGTGAAAAGGGAGAAGGACAGCTAAAGCCATATCAGGCACTGTCCACGGTGCTGGCAGGAACCATCGGCAGCGGCAACATTGCAGGCGTGGCAGCGGCCATTGCCATTGGCGGGCCAGGTGCCCTGTTCTGGATGGGGGGGATTGCCCTGGTCGGCATGATGACCAAGATGGCGGAAGTGACCCTTTCCGTGGCTTACCGTAAAAAGGGGGAGAACGGGGAATATTACGGCGGTCCCATGCACTATATTAAAGAAGGGCTGGGCGGGGGAGCCGGACGGTTTTTCGGCGGCTTTTATGCGGTGGCGCTTTTTATACTGGTGGTCACGGATGCCTGCTTTGTGCAGACCAACACCCTTGCCACATCTGCCCAGGATACATTTGGCATCCCGCTGGTTGTCAGCGGCATCATCCTGGTTGCCCTGAGCGTTTTCATCATAGTGCGCGGCGGTGTGGAAAAGATTGGTGACTTCTGCGGCAAGGTGGTTCCTCCCATGTGCGTCATATATATCATAGGCGCGCTGGTGGTGGTCATTGCCAATATCGGAAGGGTACCGGAAGCCTTTGGCATGATTTTCAAGTATGCGTTCGCGCCCATGCCGGCAGCCGGCGGGTTTGCAGGATCTACCATAACCCTTGCCATGGGACGCGGTGCGTCAAGAGGTATCTTCTCCAATGAGGCCGGTGAAGGAACCGCCGCAACGGTCCATGCAACGGCCCAGACAGACCATCCGGCCCATCAGGGGATGTACGGGGTCATGGAGGTATTTATTGACACAATCATCATCTGTACACTGACTGCACTGGCCATCCTATCCAGCGGCGTGTGGAACAGCGGCGATACAGGGGCAGTCCTTACACTGGCTGCATTCAGGACGGTCTGGGGCAGGTGGGGCACCTATATCCTGTGCATTGCAATTGTGCTTTTTACCTATTCCAGTTACCTGGGGTTCTTTGTGGAGTACAGGACCAGTGTGGAGTATCTGTTTGGGGAGAAGAACGTGAAGGTCCTTCAGTGGTTCTTTTTCATTCCCCCGATCATTGCGGTGACCATGCCCATCGAGGCCATCTGGTCGCTGGCCGACATGGCGGTTGGGTTTATCGTGATTCCGAACATGATTGCAATCCTGCTGCTGAGCGGGACCTTTGTCAAGCTGTTTAAGGAGTATACGGATAAATAAATACCCGAAGGACAGATGATGGGATATATATACAGGCCGTAACCAGGACATAAGCGGCAGTGTATTCGGAAAGCAGGACCGGTGTCAGATTGGACGCCTTGTCCTGCTTTCACGTATTCTGTTCATTCACTCCTGTCCCAATGATGGGAATCTGTATTTCTGTTATATACTGTTCCATATCCTTTTCAAGGAATTGGTCGATGATATTAAAATTATAAGTATTTGGGGAAAGTCCCAGGTGCCCATATTCCTGCCTTAACTCTTTTATCTTCTGTTCGATGCTTTTGTAATCCCCTTTCCAGCAGTAACATAAGAACCTCTGGGCTTCGATGTAGCGGATCTTGTCTGCGGTAACGGGGTCGATGTCATCCATGGTTTCCAAATACGCGCCAAAGGTTGTTTCATACCCATCCGTATCTTCCCTGTACCGATAGAACGCAATGGTGGGATTAAAATAGAATTCTTCCTTTGTATAGATGTTTTCCTCCAGTCCAAGGGGGAGGTAGGCCCGCTTCAGGTAATACTTTTCCACCGCCTCACCAAGTTCCATATTGCGCATCTTATGTTCCACGAAAACAATCTTTCTCTGGATTACATCATCGATGTTCAGTATATCCTCATAGGCTTTCCTAAGTTCCTGTGACCGCCTCTTCAGTTCGCATATGCGCATGGTTACATTCCTGTCCTGGATATACTCACGGATCTGGTCAATCGAAAAACCGATTTTTCGGAGGTAACAGATGAGCGCCAGCTTATAAATCTGTTCAAATCTGTATTTACGGTACCCTGTCTTATCATCCCTGTATTCCGGAATCAAAAGCCCCTCCTTGTCATAGTAAAACAGGGTCTGTTTATTTAAATTAAACATTTTTGCAAGTTCTCCCGTCAATAAGTCCATATAAGAATCCTCCTCATCTAAAATAATCATAAAAATACAAAATTCCTATTGACTATATACTAACTATATAGTCTATATTAGTAAAAAACAGAGCAGAATGCAAGGAGGATATTGATGAATATGGATAAGATATTGATTAAAAATGCGGCAGCCATTGTATGCTGCAATGAAAAGGATGATGTTTACCAAAATGCCGATATGCTGATCCAGGGAGAAAAAATTCTTGAAATAGGACATGGCATCCACTGTGATGACGCAAAGGTAATCGATGCAGCCGATAAATTCGTGTACCCAGGCCTGGTCAATACACATCATCATTTTTTTCAGACCTTTGTCAGGAATCTGGTAACCATTGATTATCCAAATATGAAAGTAGTGGAATGGCTGGATCATATATACCGGATTTTTCAGAAGATAGATTCGGATGTGATTTATTACTCATCACTTACCGCGATGGCTGATTTGGTAAAACACGGATGTACAACCGCTTTTGATCATCAATACTGCTATACGGTCCACACAAAAAAGGAGCCGGTTGACCGTCAGATGGAGGCAGCCGCACAGATTGGAATCCGGTATCATGCAGGAAGGGGAACCAACACACTTCCGCGGACAGAGGGGAGCACCATGCCGGATGACATGCTTGAAACAACAGATGAATTCATCCAGGATACCAGGAGACTGATTGATACATATCATGATACAGGCGCATTTTCCATGAGACAGATTGTCATTGCGCCATGCCAGCCAGTGAACTGTTATGAGGATACGTTTATCCGTTCCGTGGAACTGGCAAGGGAGACTGGGGTAAGGCTCCATACACATCTGGGGGAAGGTGAAAATGAGAACATGCAGCAACGCTGGGGCATGCGCACGGTAGACTGGTGTAAACGGATCGGATTCATGAATGAGAATACATGGTTTGCCCATTGCTGGGAACTGACGGACGAAGAATATAAAATATTGGGAGAATACGGATGCGGTATCTCACATTGCCCATCACCTGCCATTCTTGGTGGTTTCCCCATTCTTCCGATGAAGAAGCTGAAGGAATATGGCGTTCTTTTAAGCCTTGGCTGTGATGGCTCTGCCACAAATGACGGAAGCAGCCTCCTGGATTCCATCCGCACCGCATATATGATGCAGTGCTATCATAGTAAAGAACGCGGAGGCGGTGTGCCGGCCTATGAGATTTTAAAGCAGGCGACCATTAATGGGGCTAAAACCCTTGGCAGGAATGATATCGGTTCACTGGAGGCTGGAAAGGCAGCAGACCTGTTCATGATTGATGCCGGTGCACTGGAACTGGTGGGAGCGGTCCACGACCCGCGCAACATCATCGGAAGGGTTGGATTGACAGGCAATGTCCATATGACCATGATAAACGGACGTGTCGTATATGAAAACGGCAGGCTTGTAACGGTGGATGAAAGACAACTGGCAAAAGAGGGAGAGAAGATATGCGACAAGGTGCTAAGAGGGCCTTGTGATGCATTCCACAATCTTTTCTGAGAAAGGATATGAATCATATGATTACGATACATGATTTTCTTGCCGCACTGGGCGGCGTGTTAAATGGAGCTACACAATCAGTCATGGCGATGACCTTTGGTTTTGCCATGCTTCCATCCGCATTGGCCTATCTGGTCGGAATTGCAGGCTGCGTGGTTTTTAATTCCGCTGTTCCCATCTCATTTCAGGCGGAGACCATGGCCATGGCTGGAACCATGGGGAAAACAAGGAACGAAAGGCTTTCCATGGTAATCCTTGCAGGTATCGGCATGAGCGTCCTGGGCGCATTGGGCCTGTTGGAGGGCATCGTGAAGTTCGCGGGTGGACATGTGACTGCGGCAATGATGGCTGGTGTAGGGCTGATCCTTGCAAAGATTTCCGTGGACATGGTACGCGGGGACCATAAGCTGGGAAGCATTTCAATGGGGGTAGGGATCCTGTCCTATCTCATCACCAAGGATTTGGTATATACCTGCCTGTTTTCGATTGCAGCGTCCTCCATCGCATATCATTTTTCAAAAGGGAATGCGGTTAAAAATATTGTAATTGAAGATAGGTTTTCCTTCCAGCTGCCGGCATTCAGCGCCAATATACTGCGCGGGACCCTGGCGCTGATGTGTATTACCATTGGGGGTAATATCGCATTTGGGCAGGTGAGCGGGGCTATTTCCGGGGTTGATGTCAATGTTGACCACATCTCCATCTATTCCGGACTGGCAGATGCGGCTTCCTCGCTCTTTGGAGGCTCGCCGATTTCCGTTGTCATATCTCCCACGGCAGCAGCTCCCAATGCAAAGTGGGCGACAGTCATTATGATGGCAATCATGGCACTCATTTTATTGTCGCGCCAGCTGCCGAAGATTGTCAGATATATACCCTCGTCAGCCGTCGCAGGAACCCTGTTTATTCTGGGGGCTGTCCTTACGCTTCCGTCAAACCTTCAGGCAGCATATGCAGATGCAGCCCCGGGAACCGCGCTTGCCAGCAGCGTTGCCTTGACCGTAACCGTTTTTACGGACCCTTTCTTTGGACTGGCAGCGGGAATCCTGGTTAACCTTCTGGCGGTTCCATTGGGACTTGGATGATTGGGATACGAAGCTTGAACCATATGCGTCCATTTTCCTTGTTTTTACAATGCTTATCATGATGGGACAGGTACGACTAGAATAATGTTGTGCAAATCACATAAAAAGCTTGAAAAAATCAGAAAAATTTAGTAAAATATACGCATGGCTTAAATTTTATATACAGGAGGGAAATTTATGAACGTATATGGTACTGAACAAATCCGCAACGTTGTATTACTTGGACATGGAGGCGCCGGTAAGACGACAGTTGCGGAAGCATTGGCGCTGGTGACTGGTGTTACAAAGCGTATGGGCAAGGTGCCTGACGGCAACACCATCAGCGATTATGACAAAGAGGAAGTCAAGAGACAGTTTTCAATTTCCACCACGCTGATTCCTTTGGAATATGAAGGGGAGAGCGGGCCAATTAAGATTAACCTTCTGGATACGCCGGGATTTTTTGATTTTGTAGGAGAAGTAGAGGAGGCCATCAGTGTTGCTGATGCAGCCATCATAGTTGTGAACTGTAAGGCAGGTATTGAACCTGGAACAGAAAAGGCATGGGAGATGTGTGAAAAGTACAAGCTGCCCAGGCTGATTTTCGTGACCAATATGGATGATGACCATGCCAGTTACCGTGAACTGGTAGTAAAGCTGGAGACACGTTTCGGACGTAAGATTGCACCCTTCCAGCTGCCAATCCGTGAGAATGAAAAATTTGTAGGTTTCGTCAATGTGGTTAAGATGGCAGGACGCCGTTTCACGGAATTAAGCGATTATGTTGAGTGTGAGATTCCTGAGTATGTAGAGAAGAACCTGACCATTGCCAGGGACGCCCTGATTGAGGCTGTTGCCGAGACCAATGAAGAATATATGGAACGCTATTTCCTGGGAGAGGAGTTTACACAGGAGGAGATTTCCACCGCACTCCGCGAGCATGTGATTGAAGGCGAGATCGTGCCGGTCATGATGGGTTCCGGTATCAACTGCCAGGGCTTTAAGGTGCTTCTTCAGTCCATTGACAAGTATTTCCCGTCACCTGACCATTTTGAGTGTATCGGTGTTGACGTATCCACAGGCGAACGTTTTACCGCCAAGTACAATGATGACGTATCCCTGTCCGCAAGGGTGTTCAAGACCATTGTTGACCCGTTCATCGGCAAATACTCCCTGATGAAGATCTGTACCGGTACGTTAAAAGGCGATACGGTTGTCTATAACGTGAATAAAGACACGGAAGAGAAAATCGGCAAGTTATATATCCTACGCGGCAAGGACCAGATTGAGGTCCAGGAGTTAAGGGCCGGTGATATCGGTGCGGTTGCAAAGCTTACCGTGACCCAGACCGGGGATACCATGGCTGTCCGCACGGCGCCGATTGTCTACCATAAGCCAGAGATTTCCACTCCGTACACATATATGGCATATAAGGCAGTGAACAAGGGCGAGGATGATAAGGTATCCACAGCGCTGTCACGTATGATGGAAGAAGACCAGACCCTTAAGGTGGTCAATGATGCGGAGAACCGTCAGGCGCTGCTGTATGGTATTGGCGACCAGCAGCTGGATGTGGTGGTAAGCAAGCTTCAGAGCCGTTATAAGGTTGACATTACTTTGACCAAACCTAAATTTGCATTCCGTGAAACCCTGCGCAAGAAGGTTAAGGTACAGGGTAAACATAAGAAGCAGTCCGGCGGACACGGACAGTACGGCGATGTCATCATGGAATTTGAGCCGTCCGGCGACTTAGAGACACCCTATGTATTCGAGGAAAAGGTATTTGGCGGTTCCGTGCCGAAGAACTACTTCCCGGCTGTTGAAAAGGGACTGCAGGAATGCGTCTTAAAAGGACCGCTGGCAGGATATCCGGTGGTTGGCCTGAAGGCAACCCTGTTGGATGGTTCCTACCATCCTGTTGATTCTTCTGAGATGGCGTTTAAGATGGCGACCATCCTGGCGTTCAAGCAGGGCTTCATGGACGCTGGCCCTGTGCTCTTAGAGCCCATTGCCTCCCTTAAGGTTACGGTTCCGGATAAGTTCACAGGAGATGTCATGGGCGACCTGAACCGCAGGAGAGGCCGTGTGCTTGGAATGAATTCCAACCACAATGGCAAGCAGGTCATTGAGGCTGATATTCCTATGTCAGAGCTTTTCGGATACAATACGGACCTGCGTTCCATGACCGGCGGTATCGGCGTGTTCTCCTATGAGTTCAGCCGTTACGAGCAGGCGCCTGGAGATGTGCAGAAGCGTGAGGTTGAGGCCAGGGCTGCGGCAAAGGATGGGGAATAAGCAGCAGCCGTATACCTGTACGGTCCATAGATGGAATGGTATGTTGTGATGAAAGCATGCTGCCCGCAGATTTTGCGGGCAGTGTTTTTTCCGGTTTATGCGGAACAGCAGCATGGAATGGCAGACAGGGCAACATGAAAATATAAGTACGGAATGACATCCGCCTGCATGGGCCGGGCTGGAGCTGCATATAATAAAGGTATTGTGATAAAATATAAAAAATTTCAATGTGTGTTGCAAATGTCACAGAAAAACAGGAATGAATATGATATATTAATCACATCAAAGGGAAATACAAATTAAAATAAATTTTAAATACAGGAGGAAATAATAATGAAGAAATATGTATGTGATCCATGTGGATGGATATATGACCCTGAGGTTGGCGATCCGGACGGCGGTATTGCGCCTGGAACAGCATTTGAGGATATTCCGGATGATTGGGTATGTCCGCTCTGCGGCGTTGGGAAGGATATGTTCTCTGAAGTTGAAGAGTAATATGGATTTGTAAGGTTAAGACAGGGCAAAACACCTCTTTCAGGCAGATTTACTGGAAAGAGGTGTTTTTTTGTGAAATTCCCCTTGAGTATGAACTGGGAAGAGTTTACAATATAAGATAGACTTCATTACGTGGTAGAGAGGGTACTTTTATGACTGAGGAGCAGATAAAACTGTTTAAGGATACGTTTCTGGCCATGATCCTGGACCAGATGCACTCCAATATCTATATATCAGATACGGAGACAGATGAGATCCTGTATATGAATCAAACGATGAAAAAGGCCTTTGGACTTGAGGACCCGGAGGGGAAGTGCTGCTGGAAGGTCCTGGAGAAGGGGATGGAACGGCGGTGCGAATTCTGCCACATAGACCTTCTGAAAAAGGGGGAGGAGGGCAATGAAAGCTCCTGGCGTGAGAATAATGCACTGACCGGGCGCAGTTATCAGAACTATGACAGCCTGCTCCGGTGGAACGGAAGGATTTATCATATACAGAATTCCGTGGATGTGACTGAATATGATAAGATGTTTTATTCTGCGCGTATGGACGAACTGACCCAGATGCTTAACCGGAGAGGCGGCAACGAGCGTCTGGTACAGACCATTGAACAGGCGGAACGGGAAAACCAGATCCTTACCCTTGTCCTGTATGATATAAATGAACTGAAGCGTGTGAATGACCAGTATGGGCACAGCGCAGGGGATGCGCTTTTGCGTTATGTTGCATCCATTACCAAAGAAGGCCTTGGCAGGCTGGACTTCATGTTCCGCCTCAGCGGGGATGAGTTTGTGATGCTTTTCTATGGACGGAGCAAGGCAGAGGTGGAGGAAAGCATGAAGCGTATCCTCCTGCGGGCCAGACAGGACAGGGAACGCCTGGACGTGGACTACGGGGTTCCGTTCAGCTATGGCCTTACGGAGATATATCCGGGGGAAAACAGTTCCATTGATGAGATAATCGCCAGGGCGGATGAGCAGATGTACATACAGAAAAGGGATTATCACATCAGCCGCGCCAAGGAGGCGCTAAAGGAAGGAAAGGAATGCGGGACAGGCAGTCTCTTTAATTATGACAACGAGACATTTTACCAGGCCCTTACTGCCAGCACGGAGGATTATATTTTTGTGGGTGATATGGGCACAGGGGTGTTCCATTATCCCCAGGCCATGGTTGATGAGTTCGGCCTGCCGGGCCAGGTTGTGAAGAATGCAGCCGCTTTCTGGGGCGGGTTAATCCATCCCCACGATGAGGCGTATTTCCTGGAAAGCAACCAGAACATAGCGGATGGCAGGGAGGATTACCACAACATTGAATACAGGGCCAGGAATGTAAAGGGCGAGTGGATATGGCTTCGATGCAGGGGGAAGATGGTGAAAAACCAGGATGGGACCCCGGGACTGTTTGCAGGCATGATTACCAATCTTGGAAAACGGAACCGGATTGACCATATGACCGGGCTTTATAATAAATATGAGTTCGAAGGTGATATAAAGAAGTACCTGGTGGACCACACGGAGGTGGATACCATTGGAATCATGATTCTGGACCTGGATTCCTTTAAGAACATCAACGACCTTTATGACAGGTCCTTTGGGGATGAGGTGCTTCGCATCACGGCCCAGAAGGTGTCATCCATGCTTCCTGCCAATGCCAAGCTTTACCGGCTGGACGGGGATGAGTTCGGGGTCCTGTGCCTGGGCTGCGGTGAAGAGGAGGGCTGGGATATTTTTGCCAAAATCCAGCAGGTATTCCACAAACAGCAGGAATACAGCGGAAGGAAGTATTACTGTACCATCTCCGCAGGCTATACCACGTATCCGAAGGATGGGGATAATTACCTGGAACTTTTAAAATGCGCCAACTACTCCCTGGAACATTCCAAGCTGATGGGAAAGAACCGTATGACCGTGTTTTCCAAGGACATCCTTGACAGAAGGGAGCGGCGGCTGGAGCTGGTTGAACTTCTGCGTGAAAGCATAGACAGGGGATTTGCAGGTTTTTCCATCCACTATCAGCCCCAGGTGGACACACGGACAGGAAGCCTTCAGGGCGCGGAAGCGCTGGCCAGGTGGCATTGCAGTAAGTATGGGGATATCTCACCGGGAGAATTCATTCCGCTTCTGGAACAGAGCGGGATGATCATAAATCTGGGACGGTGGATTTTCTGCCATGCAGCCGCGCAGTGCAGGGAGTGGTGCAGGTATATGCCTGATTTTCAGATGAGCATCAATCTTTCCTATGTACAGCTGGCAGAGGATGATATCATACCGTATATGGAAGATACGCTTAAGGAACTGGATCTTTTGCCGTCCCATGTCGTCATGGAACTGACGGAAACCTATTTGGCAACAGCGGACGGGGAGACGCTGAAGATGCTGAATGATATGAAGGCAACCGGTATACGGGTAGCCATGGATGATTTTGGCGTTGGGTATTCTTCCCTGTTCTCCCTTAAGACCATTCCGGTGGACATTGTAAAGATTGACCGCGGGTTCGTCAAGGGTATTACGTCAGATCTGTTTAACGCCACTTTCATACGTTCCATCACGGAACTGTGCCATGACGTGGGCAAGCAGGTGTGCCTGGAAGGGGTGGAGTCAGGAGATGAGTACCAGGCAGTGAAAGAACTTGGTATGGAACATATCCAGGGCTTTTATTTTGGGCGCCCCGAGACCCCTGATGTTTTTGAAAGAAGGCTTAAGTGTCTAAAGGAGTAGGCGTACGCTGCGCTTATCCATCTCAATCAGATGTTCCTTCTTCATGCGGCCCAGTTCCCGGGTCATGGCGCTCCTGTCAATGGAAAGATAATCGGCCAGGTCCACCATGGTAAAGGGAAGGCAGAAGGAGGAACTTTTTGCCTGCCCGGCCAGCTGGAGGAAATAACATATGAGCTTTTCGCGGATGGTGCGCTGGGATAAGACCTCCACCCTGCGGCTCAGGTTAAGGGCGCGCTCGGATATCATGTCCAGAAGGTTCTGGGTCAGCTGGTGGTGGTGCCGGCACGCCTTGGTGCAGGGGGAACTGATGGTTGCATAGTGTATGAAAAGCACATCGCAGGCGCTGTCGCTGATAACACTGATTCCTGCGTGTTCATTTCCGTCACAGGACAGCAGGTGGCCAAAGATGTCCTGGGGTCCAAGCCGCTCCAGGATGGTCCTGGCTCCATTGAATTCATAACGGACCACGGAGGCGCTGCCTTTGCCGATGATACCGATATCGTCAAAGCCCTTGTCGTAATCACATATTATATCGCCGGCCCGGAACTGTCTGGTCCTGCCGTCCAGGCAGGTGAGCAGGCTTTTATATTCTTCCATGGATATATCTTTAAATAAGTTTTTCTGAAAATATTCTGTCATCTCTTTTACCCTGCTATTATTTATGGTATGATAATGAATATCATAATACTTTTCTGTTGCAATTGCAACAGAAATATACCAAATTCACACAGGGAGAAAAGAACATAACATATGATGCAGGAAGAGGACTACACGGCAAGGCAATTGGAGGAAGAGGCAAAGGCGCTGGGAAGGAGGCAGAGAAGGCAGTTTTCCCATGTGGGTCTGGTGGCTGCCGCTTTTATGATAGTGACATTCCTGGCCCAGATTGCGGTGATTGCATTTGCGGGTTTCATTAACTACCTGTTAGGCGGGATCATGGATTTATTCAGCGGGGCGGGACTCATCCTACTGTCCGCCATACCCATGTACTTTGTGGCATTTCCCGTGTCCGTGGCCCTGATCCAGCTGATTCCCAAATGCGGTCATGCGCAGAGGCAGCCCTGGGGAATCGGCAAGTTTGCGGCCTGCCTTGTGATTTCAGTGGGAATCGGGCTGGCAGGGAACCTGCTGGGGCAGTTTGTGGAATGGTTCAAGCCTTCCGGCGTGGATGACAGCCAGCTGAACGAACTGCTGATGAATTCCGGAGTGTGGATGACGGTGCTGTTCACCGTGCTCATGGCCCCGGTTGTGGAGGAACTGTTTTTCAGGAAACTGCTCATGGACCGGCTTCTGGGGTATGGGGAAGGACCGGCCATCCTTATGTCGGGCCTTATGTTCGGGATGGCCCATGGTAATTTCTCCCAGTTCTTCTATGCTTTTGGAATCGGCGTCCTGTGGGCCTATGTATATGCCAAGACGGGAAAGGTGGGCTATACCATTGCGTTCCACATGATTTTTAATCTTTTGGGCGGCGCCATTGCAGTTGAACTGACCAAAGGCGCCAGCGGGGCCTTTGACGGCTCCTGGTTCGTTCAGGGAATGGAACGGATGCTGTCAGTGGACCTTAGCGCTGTCATAGCCGCCGTATCAGGCTTTCTCATGGTAGGGTATTTTGTGTTCATGGTGGCCTGTCTTGTAGGAGGTATTGTGCTGTTAATCCTGTACCGCAGACAGATTCACCTTGAACCTGGGACATGGCCCATTAAAAAAGGCACACGTTTCAAGACAGTGGTTTTAAATGTGGGCATGATTCTTTATTTTCTTGTGTGCATCAGTCTTTTTGTCATGAACTGGTAGGTTATACCGCCGCTTTGCAGTGATAAAGCTGTAATGGGTGACAGTGAATGGCATGTGAAAAATAAAATGAACCACAATATAAAAGCTGTGGAAACTACAGTAAAAAAGCTGGACAAATCGAAAATTTTGCTTTATAGTATTAAACAATGAAGGCAAAGGGGCATGCGCCATGAACAGTGCGGCCCTTTTTTGTAAAATATATAAGACCGGAGGTAAAGGAAATGGTATCATTATATGAAAACGGTATTTACCTGGTAAATGGGACGGAGATTGTTCCGGAAGCAGAAAGCGGGAAAGTGAAGGCCCTGACCGGCAGGGAGGCGGATAAGGAAGCTGCCAGGAAGGGAACCATCGCATATTCCATTCTTGAGGCACATAACACATCTGACAATATGGAACATCTGAAGCTCCGTTTTGACAGCATGGCCAGCCACGACATCACCTTTGTGGGCATCGTGCAGACGGCCAAGGCATCCGGCATGGAGCAGTTTCCCATTCCTTACGTACTGACCAATTGCCATAACACGCTCTGCGCAGTGGGCGGCACCATCAATGAGGATGACCACATGTTCGGGCTTTCCGCTGCCAAGAAGTATGGCGGGATTTACGTGCCTCCCCATATTGCGGTCATCCATCAGTATATGAGGGAAATGATGGCGGGCTGCGGGAAGATGATCCTTGGCTCTGACAGCCACACTCGCTACGGCGCGCTGGGAACCATGGCAGTGGGTGAGGGCGGCGGTGAGCTGGTAAAGCAGCTGCTTCGGGATACATACGACGTGGCCTATCCGGGCGTGGTTGCCGTGTATCTTGACGGGGCGCCGCGTCCGGGCACAGGACCTCAGGATATTGCCCTGGCCATCATAGGAGCCGTGTTTAAGAATGGCTATGTGAAGAATAAGGTAATGGAGTTTGTGGGACCGGGCGTTGCCTCCATGCCCACGGATTACCGCAACGGCGTTGATGTGATGACCACGGAGACCACCTGTTTAAGCTCCATCTGGAAGACGGATGAGGATACCAGGGATTATCTTGCAAAACACAACCGGGCAGAGGACTATAAGGAGTTATCCCCGGCTGATGTGGCATATTACGACGGCTGTGTTTATGTGGACCTGTCCACGGTAAAGCCCATGATTGCCCTTCCCTTCCATCCAAGCAATACATATGAGATTGATGAGCTGAAGGCCAACATGCAGGATATCCTTGCAGGCGTTGAGAAGGAAGCAGCCAGGATATCAGGCGGCAAGGCGGAATTCACCCTTCTTGACAAAGTGATAGACGGCGGACTGATGGTACAGCAGGCAGTGATTGCAGGCTGTGCAGGCGGAACCTACAGCAATGTAATAGAAGCAGCCCATGCGCTGAAGGGCAGGAACTGCGGCTGCGATGAATTTTCACTGGCAGTATACCCGTCCTCACAGCCTGTATTCGCAGACCTTGTGAAGAAGGGGGCTGTGTCTGACCTGATGAATGCAGGAGCCATCATCCGTACGGCGTTCTGCGGCCCATGCTTTGGCGCCGGGGATACCCCCTGCAACAATGGACTCAGCATCCGCCATACCACCAGGAACTTCCCCAACCGGGAGGGCTCCAAGCCTGGGAACGGACAGATGGCGGCAGTGGCGCTTATGGATGCACGTTCCATTGCCGCCACCGCGGCCAACGGAGGCAGGCTTACCTCTGCCTGGGAGATGGACTGCTGGGGCAATGTGCCTGAATATGGGTTTGACGACATTTCCTATAAGAACCGTGTGTATATGGGGTATGGAAGCGGGAATACGGATAAGGACCTTATCTACGGTCCGAACATTAAGGACTGGCCGGAGATGAGTCCCCTGGCAGACAATATCCTTCTAAAGGTATGTTCCAAGATCATGGACCCGGTGACCACCACCGATGAACTGATTCCATCCGGCGAGACTTCCTCCTACCGCTCCAATCCGCTGGGACTGGCAGAGTTTACCCTTTCCAGAAGGGACCCTGAGTATGTGGGACGCACAAAGGAAGTGGATAAGTTAGAGAAAGCAAGGGTTCAGGAAGGCGCTGACAGGGAACTGGAGCTGGAGCCAAGGCTTAAGAATATATTTAAGGCCATCAACCAGATTGAGGGCAATGAACAGGTGACGGTAAAGGATACGGAGATTGGCAGCATGATTTATGCAGTGAAGCCGGGGGACGGCTCTGCAAGGGAGCAGGCTGCCAGCTGCCAGCGGGTTATCGGAGGCCTTGCCAATATATGTAAGGAATTCGCAACCAAGCGCTACCGCTCCAATGTGATGAACTGGGGAATGGTCCCCTTCCAGATGGAGGCAGATCCTGAGTTTGAAGTAGGGGATTACATCTATGTTCCCGGCGTCCGTGCTGCCCTTGACGGGGATTTAAAGAACATCAAGGCATATGTCCTTGGGGACGGGGAAAAGGAAGTTCCGGTAAAGACACTGGATTTATATATTACGGATATGACCGCGGAGGAACGTGAGATTGTAAAGGCAGGCTGCCTGATTAATTATAACCGGGGCAGACACTGATAGAGGATTGGTTTGGCAGGCGTAGGTGGTACTGTGTTCCAGTACTGGTCTTAGAGAGGAGTAATGACAATGGTTAAGGAAAGCTATCTTGCACAGTTTTATGGGAAGTCCCAGAATTATACAGATATCCCCAATAAGTGGTATAAGGAATACAATGTAAAAAAGGGTCTCCGCAATGAGGACGGAACCGGTGTCCGTGTTGGCCTTACCAGGGTGGCGGACGTGGTCGGCTATGAGGAGACGGAGGAAGGGATTAAGGCCATTCCAGGCCGTCTGCTTTACCGGGGAATCGATGTGCTGGACCTGGTAAACGGTAAGAAGGGCAGCCATTTCGGATATGAGGAAGTATGTTTCCTGCTGTTGTTCGGATACCTTCCCAAGAAGGCGGAACTGGAGAAATTCTGTAACGTGGTAAGACGCTGTTATACAATCCCGGATGAATTCGTGGAAATGAACCTGCTGCGCCTTCCCGGCAAGAACCTGATGAACAAGCTGATGGACGCGGTCCTGACCCTCTATAACTATGATGACGATCCGGATAATACAGATGTATACCAGACCCTGGTAAAGGGCGTGAACCTGCTGGCAAAGCTGCCCTCCATTGCATGCTATGCATACCAGAGCAAGGTGCATTATTATGACAGGGAGAGCCTGTTCATCCACTATGCCAATCCGGAATACTCCATTGCTGAGAATTTCCTCAGCCTGCTGAGAAAGGACCAGAAGTTCACATCAAAGGAAGCAAGCCTCCTCGATACCATACTCATGCTTCATGCGGACCACGGCGGCGGCAACAACTCCACCTTCACCAATGTTGTGATTGCCTCTACCGGAACGGATATCTATTCTACCGTGTGCGGCGGTATCGGTTCCCTGAAGGGACCGCGCCATGGAGGCGCCAACATCAAGGTGGCTGAGATGATGGATGCGGTCCTGGAGGAAACAGGCGGCTATGACGCGGATGATTCAAGGATCCGTCAGGCCGTCAGGAAACTCATGTCAGGCGACCTCTATGACAGGTCTGGTCTGGTATATGGTTTCGGTCATGCGGTTTACACGGTATCCGACCCCCGTGCCGAGGTCTTAAGGGCCTGCTGCATGGAGGTTGCCAAGGAGCAGAACCATATGAAGGAGCTGGATTATTATATGCGGTTCGAGCGCATTGCCAAGGAAGTCATGGAGGAGATAAAGGGCAAGGCCCTTCCCACCAACGTGGACTTCTACAGCGGCTTTGCATATGGGATGCTGCGGATCCCAAGGGATTTGTATACGCCGCTCTTTGTATGCAGCCGCGTAGTGGGCTGGGTTGCCCATAATATAGAGAATAAGCTGTATGATGGCCGTATCATGCGTCCTGCGACTAAGTATGTGGGCGATAATATGGATTATGTGGCCATGGAAGATAGGTAGGGGGATTTGAAAAGGCAGGGGGAGCGGCGGAGTTACGCAACCTCTGCTTTTTGGTGTTCCCGGAACCAGAGGCGGGAGTCAGGCGGGCTTGCGGTTCCTGGTTCCGGGCATATGGTCTGCTAACTCAAAAAGACAGCAAAATCAGGGCACCGCGCCAACTACAGAAGAAATCTTGATGATTTTTCTTCCGTAGGCGCTCTGCGTTCGGGCTTGGTGGCCCTCACTCGACCCTGTTTTTGCTGCCTTTTTGAGCAAGCAGACCATACACCCTCCACAAGGAACCGCAAGCCCGCCTGACTCCCGCCCCTGGCTCCGAAGCTGAGGTATGAAGAGGTTGCTGGGGCTTCCGGCTGCTGCTTTTTCATATATTGAGAAGATGTGATTAAGGGCATATGGTTAAGGATATATGGATAAGATGATGGGGGTGTTAATCCATGAAATCGAACAGGCTTAACTGTTTGATTCCGCTGGCTGGGGTGCGTGCCTGTTCCGGGCGGAAGGCGTTGGGAGGTATCTCGCTTAGGAAGGAAGAGGGGGACTCGGAGGTGGTGATGATCAGTTCCTCTTTGGCGCGTGTCATGGCTACATATAGGAGACGGCGTTCTTCTTCCAGGTTTACAGGGCCGCTGCCTGATTTTAGGGGCATCAGGCCCTGTTTCAGACCGTACAGGAATACGGTGGGGAACTCGAGGCCTTTGGATGCGTGGAAGGTCATGAGGGTTACTGCGCTGGAGGGACAGGAGTCCTGGCCGCTTCTGGTTACGTCATTGCCCTGGCCGAAGGTCAGGGTGGTGAGCATGTCTTCCATGGTCTTGTGGAAATAAGACATGCACAGAAAGGTATCCATGAATCTGTTGTCTGTCAGGTTCAGGATTTTCATCCAGTCTTCCAGCAGCTTCCATGGCTTCTCACGCTTCAGTCTTTTGGTGAATTGTGCTTTCAGGGCTTCGTAGTCATGACAGGGGCCCAGCAGTTTGCGGCAGAGGCTGGTTGTGTGGGACCAGATTTCTTCGTTGCCCGGTAAGGAGGATGCGATTCCGTGGAAAAAGCAGATGGTGCCCTGTACGGATGGCTCTTCCAGATAATCCTCGCGGCCGGCTACCACATAGGGGATTCCTTCTTTTCTTAAGCATTGCTCCAGAAGACGGGCCTGATGGTTGGTGCGGTATAGGATGGCTATATCGCTGAAGCTTCTTGGCGTATCAGCCATTGCTGATGTGTTGGCATGCGCATCCAGCATGTCAATGCCGCCGACCATGTGCCCAATTTCCTTGGCAATGAAAATGGCTTCTGAGAGACTGCTTTCAGCTGTTGCAACGCGGACCGGCGCGCCGTGGCCCAGCATGGGGGTCAGTTCCCTCGGCTCTCCAGGGTTGTGGGATATGAGCGGAAGGGCGGCTGAAAGGATCTCGGGGGTGGAGCGGTAGTTGGGCTTCAGACGCAGTACGCAGGCTTGGCTATAATCACTGCACAGCTGGTCGAAGCAGTTGCTCTGGGAACCGCGGAAACCATAGATGGACTGGTCCGGGTCACCGATGAGGAATAATTCTTTTCCGCCTTTGTTCCATGCCTTGATTAAACGGTATTGTACCGGGCTGATGTCCTGGAACTCGTCTACCAGCAGGTAGAAGAAGTGCTGTCTGCGCAGTTCCAGCTTTTGTTCTGATCCTAATAGTTCCAATACCTTTAGAAGAAGGTCGTCAAAATCCATCAGGTTCCTGGAGGCAAGAAGTTCATTGTATCTGGAAAATGCTTCTTCCGTCAGGGTTGGGGTTCTTTTCCCATCTTCATCCGAAGGCCCGGCCGGGGCCGGTATGGTTCCTGTACCGGATTTTTTCAGGGATATCAGGGATAGGAACTGGCTGGGGGAAACAGGAAGGTTTAACTGTCCGGTTACCTGCGCAGCACATTCCTGCTGCTGTCCTTCATCTGCCAGGGACAGGCCCGTCCCCTGGTTTTGCAGCATGCGGTAGCACAGGGAATGGAAGGTTCCTACCTGCATCTGGTTTAAGCTGCGCTTGCCGGGCAGCTGGCAGCGGATACGCTGCCGGAGTTCCTCTGCTGCCTTATTGGTGAATGTGACTGCCGTGATTTCAGCGGGTTTGACACCGCGCTCACCTATCAGATAGGACAGCCTGGATACCAGTGTCTTGGTTTTTCCGGTGCCGGGTCCGGCGATGACTGCTGTTACAGGGCTTATGGACCCTACGGCCTGCCGCTGGTTCGGGTTCAGGCCGTCAAGGACATCTGCGCCGGTTTGTGAGGCAGGAAGGGTCTGTTTGCAGGAGGCAGCGTGTCCGCCTGGAACCGTATGTCCGGCAGAAGCGGTGTGTCCGCCTGGAACCGTATGTCCGGCAGAAGCGGTGTGCCCGCCTGGAACCGTATGTCCAGCAGAGGCAGCGTGCCCGCCTGGAACCGTATGTCCGGCAGAAGCGGTGTGCCCGCCTGGAACCGTATATTCAGTAGAAGCAGCGTGCCCGTCCGGGACGGCCTGGCCAGCAGAAGCAGTGTTTCCGTCCGAATTGGCCTGGCTGGTGAAGCTTTCAATTTCATTGTCATCCAGCAGGAATGACAGCTGGCCTTCCACACTGTCCAGTTCTGATGCTGCAAACAGTTTCATGGTGCCATATTCCCCATCGTATCCTGGGCGCCAGTCCACCTTGCCTTCCCGCAGGTGGTGGATTCCCTGGGCGGTAAGCTGTCCGCCGATCCGGCTGATGTCGTCGAGATTGGCGCTTCGGAGAATATGGAATTCGCTGCCCAGTTCTTCCAGCATGTGCTCATATTGGCGCGTTACCTTGACGCTGGCAGAAGAGGAGCCCATGCATGCGGCGATTACCTCTGGCAGCGGGACAAGGTTTTCATACGGACGTCCGCCCGGAAGGATGAAATCTTCCCGGCGGTCTGCCAGCTGCTCAATGCGGTGGAGCACGCCTGTTGTCAGCTTTTTGCCGCATACAGGGCAGATGCCGTTGTATTGCCTGGCCTGGGACGGACTCAGGCAGAGATGGCATTTGCGATGGCCGTCAAAGTGATACTTGCCCTCCTCGGGGAAGAATTCGATGGTTCCCGCCAGTCCTTCGCCTCTCTGGATGGCCCCGTAAAGCCCGTCATAGGACATGGGGATGTCAAAGAGGTTGGCCTCCCTTCCAAGCTTGGCCGGCGAGTGTGCGTCAGAATTGGAAATCAGGTGAAAGGAATCCAGGGCCGACAGGCGCCGGTTCATGGAGGGGTCGGATGAAAGCCCTGTTTCCAGCGCATGTATCTGGGGAGTCAGTTCCCCATAGCATTCCTCTATGGTGTCAAAGCCGGAAAACGCCCCGAACAGGGAGAAATGAGGTGTCCATATATGGGCAGGCACATAGATTGCTTCCGGGCAGGCGTCCAATGTAATGGCCAATAGGTCATGACAGTCAAGTCCGAGGATGGGACGCCCGTCAGAATGGATGTTGCCGATGGCTTCCAGGCGTTTGGAAAGTATCTCGGCAGCTTCCAGGCTGGGGAGAAGAATCAGGCTGTGGACCTTCCTTACCTTATCATTTTTCTTATAGATGGAGCTGATTTCCCCGCTGATTACAAATCGTGGCTGGCGGCTTCCTGGGGCGGAGGAATGACGGATGATCCGTTCCCTCTTCAGGATGTAGAGTCCCGGCTCGGCCGGTTCCAGCTTTTCTGCCAGTTCGGCCCTCCAGGCGGGATGTGTAAAATCTCCTGTCCCAACTATGTCAATCCCCTTTTTCCTGGCCCACAGATCCAGATATTCCGGTGTCAGGTCCTTGCTGGTGGCTCTGGAATAATGGGAATGGATGTGTAAATCTCCTATGTACATTCAATTGCACCTGCTTTCATTTGATATTAATAATTATAATGTATTTCCTGAAAAATGGAAGAGGATGAATGTGGAAACAGGTTCCCAGAAACAGGAATATAAGGTATGATATACTTTAATGGCAGGAAATCCATATATGGTTCCTGTAATCGATGACTGAAGGAGTATGATATTAATGTGGAGCCGATTAAAGGGGGTTCTGGGCATGGGTTCCGGAACCCGGGATTTTGATGAAATCATTGCCTCACTTCACGTCAGTGTGGCGGGCAGGAATTTTTATTTCCATCTTTTCATAATAATATATGAGCTGATCATGCTTATCTCCATATCCCTGCGGCCCGGCGGACCATTTGTGAAACCCAGGCGGACCGCCTATTTCCTGCTGTATCTGGTGCTCATCCTGGCAACCGCCTGTGTGATGGCCGGGCAGGCGTGGGCTGGCAGGGAAAAGGACAGCCACCGCTGTTATTTCAGGATAGAGCATGGGTACATGGTATTCTTCAGTTTCTGGGGACTTGCCGTTACCCTTAATGACCAGCTGGGTGGGAACGGGCTGACGGTTTATAATTATGTGATATTAATCATGGCCATAATGTCCATGATGAAGCCGTGGAAGACAGCCCTGCTGTTCCTTGTGAATTTCCTGCTGCTGAATCTGCTGCTGCCATATTTCCCTAATCCGGCAGGACTGAATCACGGTTATAACAATCTTATGAACAGCCTGTTCCTGTCCCTGGCGGCAATTGTGATTAATACAAGCCTGTACAATTCCAGGATTCAGGCCAAAATGGATGAGATGACCATCAACAGGCAGTACCGGCAGATTGAGGCGGCCAATAAGATTTTAAGTAAGGAAGCCCTTTTGGATGCACTCACCGGACTTCAGAACAGGAACAGCTATACAAAGGCAGTGCAGGCTTTGGTTGACACGGAGGCCGCATCCCTGACCTGCATTTACGTGGATGTCAACGGACTTCATGAACTGAACAACCATCTGGGACATGAGGCAGGTGATACCATGCTGAAAACGGTTGCCGGTATCCTGCTGCGGCATTTTAGGCCGGATGAGGTTTTCAGGATCGGCGGGGATGAGTTTGTGGTGCTTTGTAAAAACATTACATATCATGAAGCGGTCCGAAGGACAAAGGATGTATGCAGGGAGGCCGGGGAGGCAGAATACTCGCTTTCCGTAGGTCTGGATTGGAGGGAATCCAATCTGGATATCAATGAAATCATCCAGACAGCTGAAACAGATATGCAGAAAAACAAAGAAGAGTATTATTCCTCCCAAGGGGGAGAACGCCAGCAAAGGATATTAGACAGGAAGGTGGAGCGGATCATAGCTGAAAAAAGGGATGCTGAGCGGTTCATGCGGGTCCTGGCGCCTGCATTTAAGGGAGTATATTTTGTCAATCTGGAAACAGATACGCTGCGCCAGATTTTCATTCCAACTTATTTTAAGGAAATGCTGGAAGAGTCCAACGGACGGTTCAGCAAGGCCCTTATGCTTTATGCCGGCCGCATGGTGAAAACCGGGTACATCCCTTATTTCAAACAGTTTTGTGATTACACGTACCTGGAACAATTGCTGGATGGAGAAGACATACCTGAACTCATATATGAGAAAAAGGACGGGTGCCGGTTAAAGCTGAGGGTTTTGAATTTCAGCACTTATTCCGGCAGCCCAAAAGAAACACTCTGGATTTTTTCCGACCTGGAAGAGGCCTTATGATTTTATCCGCTGATTCCTTCTACCTCATCCACTGGAAGGGAGAATGCAACCGCATGTTCGCCGGTTTCCCGCAGCACGGTTTCGCAGATAGCCCTTAGGATAGGCTGCTTCTGTATGGATGGGGTGAGAATCAGGAGGATGGCTTTTTCCTGGGAAAGGGTCAGGCCGAAAATCTTCTTTTCCTCATCGGAGCCGATTTCACGCGCCTTCACAAGGGTGCCGCCGTGGCATCCTGCCTTCCGGGCAGCTTCCATCACAGGGATGGACAGGTCGGTATGGATGACAGTTGCTATCAATTCGTAGTTTTTATGATCTGACATAGGGGTATCCTCCTTGGAACTGGCAGTGTGGTGGGGATGCTGGCGCGCATCCCGATTCTTCAGGCGGCCCAAAGCCGCAATGCTGATTCCTGAAAGCGGAATGGAAAATGCAATCCCGTGGCCTGGTTTATGGAATTCCAATTCATTTTTCAGGGCGTCCATCAGATGATGGGAGTCCGGGGTGGATGCAATACCCAGGACCAGGTCTTTTTCCGGTTCATCCAGACCAAGGCAGTCCATGATGGCGGAGCTGGCTGTTCCGTGGCCCCTGGCAATCAAGAGGATTGAATGGTCATGTTCCTGGAAAATGGCAGCGGCCCGGTTGCCTTTGCCGCGGTCTACGATGGCGGCCATCCATTTTATATGGTTAGGATTCATTGGGGTCCTCCTTCCCTAAGTCGATAAATTCACTGTCCATATCAATAATGGACAGCTGTGCGCTGCTTTTCTCCCTCCGTGTCTTAAACTCATAAGACAGGCCGATAAGCTGTATGATGATAAGAGGGGTCATGGCCACCATGGCCACAATACCGAAGGCGTCTTTTAAAATGTCACCGCCCAGCGCCTCGCATGCCCCCATGGCAAAGGGCAAAAGGAATGTGGCCGTCATGGGGCCGGAGGCAACACCGCCTGAGTCGAAGGCAATGGAGGTGAAGACCGGAGGGACAATGAAGGACAGTCCCAGGGCAATCGCGTAACCTGGAAGGAGCAGGCTTAAAAGGGGAAGGCCGGTAAGTACCCTGAACAGTGAAAATCCCAGGGACAGGGCCATGCCCACGGAAAGACCTTTCATCATGGCTGCCTCTGATATGGTGCCTCCGGTCATGTCAGCCACCTGCTTGTTAAGCACCTGGACGGCTGGCTCGGCTTTTACAATGAAGTAGCCGATCAGCATTGCCACGGGAACAAGGATCCACCGGTAAGGAAGGGAGGCCAGCTGCTTGCCAAGATAGCTTCCCGCAGGCATGAAGCCTACGTTGACGCCTGTGAGGAACAGGGTCAGGCCGATGTAGGAGTACAGCATGCCCACCAGGATTTTCACCACCTGCCTGCGGCGCATTTTCAAAAAGAAAATCTGAAACAGGATATAGAATGCAAGAATGGGGAAAAGGGCCGTAAATACCTCCAGGGCATACTCCGGCAGTTCGTGCTGGAATGCCAGCCACAGGTCCTGGGAGTTACTGATGGAGGGAATGGACATGGGTTCATATGTACCGGAAGAGGATTGGTACACAAGTCCAAGTATCATCACGGAGAGGATAGGGCCTATGGAACACAGGGCCACCAGCCCGAAGCTGTCACTGTCCTGGTTTTTGCCTTGGCCAATGGAAGAAAGACCCATTCCAAGGGCCATGATGAAGGGGACCGTGATGGGACCGGTGGTAACGCCGCCGGAATCAAATGCCACTGCGAGGAAGTCACCTGGAATGTAAAAAGCCATGATAAACAGGATGATGTAGCAGACCATAAGGATATGGGAAAGGCTCCAGCCGAAGAGGGAGCGAAGGAACGCAAGGGCCAGGAAAAACCCGACGCCTGCAGCTACTGCCAGTATAAGAACCATGTCAGGTACGGCGGGTGTCTGTCCTGCAAGGACCTGAAGGTCCGGTTCCGCTACCGTCACCACTGCGCCGATGATGATACATGCCGTGATGATGATTGGAAGGCGCTTTGCCCGTGCCAGCTGCGCCCCTACCTTTTCACCGATGGGCATCATTGCCATATCCACACCAAGGGTGAAAAATCCCATACCTATGATCAGGAAGGCCGCGCCAGCCAGGAACAGCATCAGCGGATCCAGCGGAATAGGTGCAATCGTAATCCCAAGAATCAATACGATACAGGTAACGGGCAGCACAGATGATAAGGATTCTGTGATTTTTTCTTTTAACTTCTGATTCAATAAGTTACCTCCTGTTGTCCGTTATTTTGTCCGATATGCCTGGTACAACTTATGTATCAAGGGCATACGTCAATTAAAGCTTAACATAGGGACAAACGGAAATGCAATAGGAGGCAGTGTTAGAGTTATGTTAAGATTTCCTTTGCAATACGGACATCTCAAAAATACAAAATTAAGAATGATGATGACGGTAAAAAGCATATATTACATCTTACCGTCCACCTTCCATGGACAGAAGATGGTTTGAACTCAACGGAGCGTTTATTGTAAATGAGTTTTTTAGTTTTATAATTATGGACAAGGAGAGAGAAAAATGGATAATGTGAAAATTGGAAAATTAATTTACCAGCTAAGAAAAGAAAACCGTATGACACAGTTACAATTAGCCAATCAGATGAACATAAGTGATAAGGCGGTCAGTAAGTGGGAAAGGGGACTAGGCTGTCCGGAATTATCACTGCTGCCCGAATTATCAAAAATCTTTAATGTTGATTTGGAAAAACTGCTATCCGGCGAATTGGACGCTAACGAGATACTGGGAGGTAACATGAAGAAAATGCACTTTTATATGTGTCCTAATTGCGGAAACATGGTTACTGCAATGACGGAAACCGACATATCCTGCTGCGGTAAAAAAATGAAAGCATTACAGCCGCAGAAAGCCGATGGGAATGAGAAGTTAAATGTAGAAAGAATTGAAAATGATTTTTATATCACGGCTGACCATGCAATGGAACGTGAACATTATATCGTATTTGTGGCACTGCTGACAGGGGACAGTATCCTGATTAAGAGACAATACCCTGAATGGGGACTGCAGGTGCGTATTCCTGTTTCTGGTCATGGAAGATTACTTTGGTACTGTAACCAGCACGGATTATTTTATATGGAACTATAAGCATGGGTATAAGGACGGACAGGTTGGTTATTATGAAACATTGACCCCGCTTTATGCTTCTTTCCAAGCCGTATTATTTTCCGTCTGTTGAAGCAGGAAAATTGATAAATTTCTTCATTCCCTGTAAGACAAGGATTGAACCAGATACGGTGAAGTAGTATAATATACCCATTCCCTTTATGGATATATGATATCTGGAAGGGATGGAACCGGAAAATAGATACAGGGAGAACGGGTACATGACATTATATGAAAGAACAGGCGTGCCGGCAGCCTATATTGACAGGGACGGGGAACACATCTATCTGTTTGACGGCAGTCCCGCGGCCTACATACACGGGGACGCAGTGTATGGGTTTGACGGAACCCAGTATGGCTGGTTTGAAAAGGGATGGGTCAGGGATTTGGACGGACTTTGCGTTTTTTTTACGGAGGAAGCCCGGATTGGAGGCCCGGCCCAGCCGTCCAGATATGAGACTCCGGCCAAATGGGCCAGGGAAGCCAGGCCAATCCGGCGTTCCAGGGAAGCCAGGCATGCCAAGACAGCCTATAAGGCGGCATGGTCCGGGATGACATCCGGGCAGTTTTTTCACCGGTAATGGTTGACACTGTTTCGGAAATATGCTAAATTAAGAATCAGTGTAAATACGCTGATAGGGAGTAGTAGGTAACTGGATGGATACAGAGAGCCGGCGGATGGTGCGAGCCGGTGACAAAAGGTTATTGAACTGGCCCTGGAGTAGCTTGCCCCAACATAAGACTGCCGGACACACGGGGGTCAGGGTCAGTAGGGCAGGCCGGAGACCTTACCGTTATAAGAGGAATAAGTGCATGCATGAGCATGAACCAGAGTGGTACCGCGTGAGGATTTAAGCCCCACGTCTCTAGCAGTAGAGGCGCAGGGCTTTTTTATTTCATAGGAACCTTGAATAACCAATGGAGGAATGAAATCATGGCAACACAGTACAATCACAGCGCCATAGAGAAAAAGTGGCGGGAGAACTGGGAAGAGAAGCCCATCAATGTCAATGATGGCAAAAAAGAAAAGTATTATTGTCTGGATATGTTCCCATATCCTTCAGGCAGCGGCCTGCATGTGGGCCACTGGAGAGGGTATGTCATCTCCGATGTATGGAGCAGATACCAGCTGTTAAAGGGCAAATATGTCATCCATCCAATGGGATGGGATGCCTTCGGCCTGCCTGCTGAGAACTATGCAATCAAGATGGGCGTCCATCCTGCCAAGTCCACGGAGGCCAACATTTCCAATATAAAGAAGCAGATCAAGCAGATTGCAGCCATCTATGACTGGGACATGGAAGTGAATACCACGGATCCGGAATTCTACAAATGGACCCAGTGGATTTTCGTCCAGATGTTCAAAAAGGGCCTGGCTTATGAGAAGGAGTTCCCCATTAACTGGTGTCCTTCCTGTAAGACAGGACTGGCCAATGAGGAAGTGGTAAACGGCTGCTGCGAGCGCTGCGGCACCACTGTGACCAAGAAGAACCTGCGCCAGTGGATGTTGAAAATCACAGCCTATGCCGAGCGCCTGTTAAATGACCTGGATAAGCTGGACTGGCCTGAGAAGGTTAAGAAAATGCAGACAGACTGGATTGGCAAGTCCTATGGCGCTGAGGTGGATTTCCCGGTTGACGGACGCGATGAGAAAATCACCGTGTACACCACCAGGCCTGACACCCTTTACGGTGCCACCTTCATGGTGCTTGCGCCTGAGCATGAGCTGGCTAAGAGCCTGGCCACGGACGATACAAGGGAAGAGGTTGAGAAGTATATCTTTGATTCCTCCATGCGTTCCAATGTTGACCGTATGCAGGCAAAGGAAAAGACAGGCGTATTCACGGGCAGTTACGCCATCAACCCGTTAAACGGGCAGAAGACGCCTATCTGGCTGTCTGACTATGTGCTGGCTGATTACGGCACGGGCGCCATCATGTGCGTGCCTGCCCATGATGACAGGGACTTTGAGTTTGCTAAGAAGTTCGGCCTTCCCATTGTACAGGTCATTGCAAAGGACGGCGTTGAGATTGAGGATATGACCGAGGCCTATACTGAGGCAAGCGGTATCATGATTAATTCCGGGGACTGGAACGGCATGGAATCTTCCGTGCTTAAGAAGGAAGCGCCCCACATGATTGAGGAGAAGGGCTTTGGCCATAAGATGGTCAATTACAAGCTCCGTGACTGGGTATTCTCCCGCCAGAGATATTGGGGAGAGCCGATACCGATCATCCATTGCCCCAAGTGCGGCTGTGTCCCGGTCCCGGAGGAAGAGCTTCCCTTAAGGCTTCCTGATGTGGAGAGTTACCAGCCCACCGGAACCGGTGAGTCACCTCTGGCCGGAATTGACGAGTGGGTCAATACCACATGTCCTGTCTGCGGCGCTCCCGCGAAGCGCGAGACGAACACCATGCCCCAGTGGGCGGGTTCCTCCTGGTATTTCCTGCGCTACGTGGACAGCCACAACAGCGAGGAACTGGTTTCCAGGGAAAAGGCGGACAAGTATCTTCCGGTTGATATGTATATCGGCGGCGTAGAGCATGCGGTGCTCCACCTTTTATATTCACGTTTCTATACAAAGTTCCTGTGCGACATCGGGGCAATTGATTTTGATGAGCCTTTCAAGAAACTGTTCAACCAGGGTATGATTACCGGTAAGAACGGTATCAAGATGAGTAAGTCCAAGGGTAATGTGGTATCCCCGGACGATCTGGTAAGGGATTACGGATGCGATTCACTCCGCCTCTACGAGCTGTTCGTGGGACCGCCGGAACTGGATGCGGAGTGGGATGACCGCGGCATTGAAGGCGTTTCCAGGTTCCTTAACCGTTTCTGGAACCTTGTGATGGATAACAAGGACAAGGAGATCCAGGCATCTAAGGAAATGATCAAGCTGCGCCACAAATTGGTATACGATATCGAGTACCGCTTTAACCAGTTCAGCCTGAATACGGTTATTTCCGGTTTCATGGAATATAACAATAAGCTGATTGACCTGGCTAAGAAAGAGGGCGGCATTGATAAAGAGACCTTAAGGACCTTCGTTACCCTCCTGGCACCATTCGCACCCCATATCGGTGAGGAACTGTGGCAGCAGTTGGGCGGCACGGACAGCGTGTTCCATTCCCAGTGGCCGGAGTGCGATGAGGAAGCCATGAAGGATGATGAGATTGAAGTGGCTGTGCAGGTAAACGGAAAGACACGTGCCATCATCAATGTGGCTGCCGACATTTCCAAGGAAGATGCCCTGGCAGCGGGCAGGGAAGCTGTCAGGGATAAGATGTCCGGCAGCATTGTAAAAGAGATTTACGTTCCCGGCAAGATTATCAACATTGTTTGTAAATAAGCTCCATATCAGGGGAAAAGCGCATCAGTCCTGCAGGCTGTGCGCTTTTTCTAATAATTGTAAGAAAAAAGAAATACCCATACGGGCGGGTGCGGGTTATAATGATGGAAGTAAAATAAGGCAGAGGTGACTACATATGAGACAACATGGATGGATGGCAGCGACGGCCTTGGCGGCAGGTATCATGGCGGCCCTGGCAGTGACCGGATGGGCGGCACAGCCGGGCCTGGGTACGGTGAAGGCAGGTCTGCGCGGTACGGCGGGATACCGCCTGCAGGCAGAAGAGAAGGGACCGGGTGTATCCGGCATGGGCGTTGCCCTTGAACCAGGGATTACACCAGGGCCTGCGGTGGTGGACGGCGTGATACAGCCCCACAACCTGACAGGAGCCGAGGGCGCGGACCAGCTGATCGTGGTGGTCGGGACAGGCGGCTGCAACGCGGATACCTACTATTATAAGAAGGGGGATGATACCTGGAACCTGGTGTGGAAGGAAGCTTCCATCGTGGGAAGGGGAGGAATTACCTCTGAAAAAGCGGAAGGGGATGGCAGGACTCCTGCGGGCACCTATGGATTCACCATGGCATTTGGCCTGAAGGATGACCCGGGCAGTGTCCTGCCATATCATAAGATTGTGAAAGGGGATTACTGGGTGGATGATTCCGCCAGCGCTTATTACAATAAGCTGGTCAATACGTCCACAACCCCCAGGACATGGAATTCAGCGGAGAACCTGGCGGCGGCATCGCCGTATTATGACTATGCCCTTGCCCTGGATTATAACCAGGACTGTGTGCCTGGGAAGGGATCGGCTATTTTCCTCCACTGCTTTACCGCGTCAGCGGACAATGGATCCGCAGGCTGTATCCGTCTGCCGGAGGCCAGGGCAAAGGAACTGGTGCAGTCGGCAACCGGGCAGACAAGGATCGTGATTGCAGGAAATCTGGAAAGTCTCAGATAGTTTTGGTCCGGGGATGGTTTTGGTCCGGAACATGCTTTGGAAGGCAGGGGGCGCTGTGTCAGCGCGGCCCTGCCAGTTTTTTTGACATCATTTTCAGCATATCCAGTTTTTTCTTTTCCGCAGGCGGCATGCCGGAGCTTAAGATAGTGACCAGGAGGGCGGTCTCCTTATCATTGAACTGGATTCCTTTTTGTCTGGCTTCCATATTGATGGACATGAATGCCTCCATCAGGTTGTTTTTGTTTGTGTGTTCAATGCGCTCGGCAAATTCTGTCAGCAGATCCAGCTTTTCTTTGCTCATGGCCTTGAGTCTGGGATCCTGTTTCCAGTTAGTATCCATAAATATGTATCCTTTCTGAATGAATAAGTTGTCAGGACATGGCCTGCATGGCGGTCATTATCATTTCCATGGTTTCGAAACGGGACTGCTGTTCCGGGGTAAGGAACCTGCGAAGCTGTTCCATGGGGGTCTGGCCTTCCATCAGTGTCTGGGCCATGTCAATCATATCCTGCTCCATGGGGTTGCCGTAGGGACGGACAGCCTGCAGCAGGTCCCGGACAGAACCGGTCCGCTCGGAACTTTCCAGGGAACATATGCCCATGGAAGCCACTTCTTCTGTCTCAAAAAGTTCCACGGTCTTTCTCAGCTCCTGTGCTTTGACAAAGAGGGATATGGTCTTCTGCGCAGACACCCCCAGGTACGGGAGGGCGGCTTTTATCATCTGCAGGTGGTGGTCCCCTATGAGATAATCCAGATCAGTAAGTTTATAGTCATCAGATGGGTTCATATCTTTCCACCGGCCTTTTTCTTTCTTTGCTTTAAGCTTATGCAGATGATTGGCAAACAATTCCATATATTTAAGCATGAATGCGCCAAAGCCTGGACACTGCATATATTATTAATATGGAAGGAGAGTGAAATCCATGTATAACCGTTTAGTAATTGAAGGGAATGCAGTGTATGAAATAGATGATGAGTGTGTCAGGAGAAGGCAGGGAAGGAAGGGGTATGGTGGGAAAAACCGGGGAAGCGCCGCGTCAGGCAGCCCATCCCCAGGCACGGACCCTGTTAAATGAATAAAAAACAGGGAGTGGCAAAACCACTCCCCGTTTTTAAATCTTTGGTGAAGGATTCTCAGAGACAGGCATTAGCAGCAGAAGCCGCCACCGCCGCCACAGCAGCACAGAAGCAGGATGATCCAGATAAAGTCACATCCGCTTCCGCCTCCGCATCCGCATCCACAACCGCCGCCGCAGTTATTGTGGTCGAAGCATCCGCCGCCTCCGCCACAGCAGCACAGAATCAGGATAAGCCAGATGATATTGCACCCGCTGCCTCCTGTTCCACATCCACATCCACAGTCACAACCGCAGTTTGTTGCTGCTACATCACTCATGTTAGTTCCTCCATATAAAGTTTAATTACACTTTATCATATGACCCCCTGCTTGCTCATGTTTCCTGGTTTTGAAAATATTTTTATAAAATTTTAAATGGTACATCCTGTCAATCTATAGTATAATCATGGAAGCATTGAAGAAATGAGGCGTTGAAGGAAATGGACAAGAGCAGATTATATTACCAGACTCCCTATGTGAAATCTTTCATGTGTACGGTGGAGCGCTGTGAAGCAAGCGGTAAGGGAACCTGGCTGGCTGTACTTAACCAGACCGGCTTTTATCCCGAGGGAGGAGGACAGCCCTCTGATACAGGGACCCTGAACCAGGTGAAGGTACTATCTGTCCATGAAAAGGGGGATGAAATCCTCCATGAGCTGGCATCCCCCCTTGAGCCGGGAACATTGGCAGAGGGGGTCATTGACTGGCAGAAACGCTATGACAATATGCAGCAGCACACAGGGGAGCATATCCTGTCCGGCCTGGTGCACAGGCGTTACGGATATGATAATGTGGGATTCCACATGGGTGCCGGGGAGGTGACCGTGGATTTTAACGGCATCATGACAGCGGAAGAACTGGACGGACTGGAGGATGCGGCCAACCAGGTGGTTTATGACAATGTGCCGGTACATACGCTTTATCCCTCCAAAGAGGAACTTCCATCCATTGATTACAGGAGCAAGAAGGAACTGAGCGGACAGGTAAGGATCATAGAGATTCCCGGTGGGGATGTCTGCGCCTGCTGCGGGACACATGTAGAAAATACCGGAGAAGTGGGTATCATTAAGATAAGAGGCATGATCCGCTATAAAGGCGGGGTCCGCATATCCATGCTGTGCGGCCGCAGGGCGCTTCTGGATTACAGGGAGCGGCTGAAGGATGGGATACGGCTGTCCAACCTGCTGTCCGCCAAACTGCATCTGGTGCCTGAGGCGGTTGAAAAACTGAAAAATGACTGCCAGGACAGGGAGATGGAGATCGGCCGCCTGTACGGTCAGCTGTTGGAGCTGAGGGCAGGACAGTATCCGGAAAGCAGCAGACCCCTGGCCATTTTTGAGGAGGGGCTTAACATGGTGCAGATACGCCGGTTGTCCACCCTGCTTTATGAGCAGAAAAAGGGCAATGTGGTAATGGTGTGTTCAGGCAATGGGACAGAAGGGGAGTATCAGTATGCCCTGGGAAGCAGCTCCATGGATATGCGGACCCTCAGTAAGGACATGAATGGGAAACTTCATGGAAGGGGCGGAGGAAGCAGCCTTATGGCCCAGGGAACCTTCCGGGCATCCAGGCAGTCAATCACGGATGTGTTTCAGGAAGAGACAAAATCATAAAGGATGGTATTATGGAATTAAATCAGGATACAATTAAAAAACTCAGGGGACTTATCCTGTTTACTGTCATTGTGGTGGTTGCAGGGATTAATTACAGACGGCTTTTGGAGGTGGCGGCAGCGCTGTTCCACATGGCGTGGCCCTTTATTCTGGGCGCGGCCATTGCATTTATCCTAAACGTACCCATGCGTAACATTGAACGCCACCTGGTCATGTTCCGGGAAAACAGCAGGTTAAGGCGGCCGGTCAGCCTGGTTGTCACAATCCTGCTGGTATCCGGCATCCTGTTCCTTGTTACCTTTGTGGTCACACCGCAGCTGCTTAAGACATTCCTGACCCTTCAGTCCAGCGTCCCCCTGTTTTTTGCAGGGCTGAAGGATGAGATGGAACAGCTCTTTGCCAGTTTTCCGCAGATACTGGATTACGTCAACCATGTAGAGGTGGACTGGCAGCAGGTGTTCCAGGACATGATGGGATTCCTGAAAACAGGGGCAGGCACCATGCTTAACAATACATTCTCGGCAGCGGTATCCATTGTCAGCGGTGTATCCTCGTTCCTGATTGGTTTCATCTTTGCCATCTATATCCTGCTTCAGAAGGAGACCCTGGGACGGCAGATGAGGAAACTGCTGTCGGCCTTCCTTCCTGAGTCCGTGACAGGGCGCATTGTGGAGATTGCATCCCTTACTGAGCGGACATTCTCAAATTTCCTTACAGGCCAGTGTGTGGAGGCGGTCATCCTTGGAACCATGTTCTTTGTGGTGCTTACCCTGGGACGTCTTCCCTATGCCCTGTTAATCGGGGTGCTGATTGCGTTTACGGCCCTGATTCCCATATTCGGCGCGTTCATCGGGCTGGGGGTGGGCGTGTTCCTGATGCTGATGGTGGAGCCCATGGATGCGCTTATTTTTACCATCATCTTCTTTGTGCTCCAACAGATTGAGGGGAACCTGATTTACCCCTATGTGGTAGGTAATTCCGTGGGGCTTCCCTCCATCTGGGTGCTGGTGGCGGTGACGCTGGGCGGCAGCATGATGGGAATCGTCGGCATGCTCATATTCATCCCTCTCTGCTCCGTGCTTTATGCCCTTTTAAGGGATGAGGTGAACGGACGGCTTAACAGGCCGAAGCCGGGAAGCAGAAGCAGGACCGGCGGGGATAAGGCGGCCCGGACAAGACGGTCAAAGGGCAAGGCTGTAAAAGCAGGGCCTGTGACCCAGGCGTCTGCCGGGGAGGCCGGAGCAGGGCCGGAAGACCAGTCCGCCAAATAGTGGGGATATCAGGAAAGACATGAAAGGCAGGGATGCCATAAGTAACAAAAAACCAGCCCATGACTGACTGTCAGTCACGGGCTGGTTTCCTGTTTCTTATATCACTTATTCTCCCTGGTACATGTATTTAATTAAACGTTCGATGTCTTCCTTCTCGTGCGCAATCAGGTCTAATTCTTTGATATATCCATTGGAGAAGATGGTAGCCATTGACAGATACTGGGCCAACTTGGATTTCAGGTTAATGCGGTCGCCTTCCGGTGATACCAGCTCAACCGTTCCCTTGCACTGGTCTACTACTTCAAAAAACTTTTCTACATCAGTAATGTTCTGAATCTTCACGGCAATTCCTCCTGTTAGTAGTCCTTTTCCAAATCTGGAAAAGTCTGGTTAATCTTTTAACATATATGATTATATCAAAATTCAGACCCCAAGACAATTACAATTTTCAATAAAAAATAAGGGATTACAATGCTTTTTTTATATCTTCTAACAGCAGGGAGGATACTCTCAGTCCTCCGCGGCCGCGGCCAATGGAAATATCCGGTTTATTGCTGCCATGGAAGTCGGAACCGCCAGTGGGAAGCAGGTGGCAGGCAGCCGCCATTTCCTGAAGCTTCATGCTTTCCAGACGGTTGTTGGAGGAGTGGTAGACCTCCAGGCCTTTCATGCCAAGGGATGTCAGGTATCCGACCAGTTCCATGGTCCCCTTGTCACCCAGCTTATACTGGAAGGGGTGGGCCAGGGCAGGGAAGGCGCCGCTGGATAAGAGGGTATCCAGTACTTCATCCGGCGCCACATATGTCTTTGGCGGGCAGTAGGGGCCGTCGTACTGAAGATATTTTTTGAATATCTGGTCCAGGGTGGGGCCCATTCCTTTGGAGAGAAGTGCCCTTGCAACGTGGGCCCTTGTTATGACGGTATCCGGATTACCACCGTTAAGTTCTTCCGGTGTAAAGGTGATGCCGTCATCAGCAAAGCGCCGGAACATTTCCTCATTCCTCTGGTCCCTGCGCAGCCGGAACTGCTTTAAGACAGCTTCCAGGGCAGGGTTGCCGGCCGTGACGAAAAGTCCCAGGATATGGATCTCATGGCCCTTATAGGAACTGGATACCTCGATGCCCGGGATGACTTCCACACCGCAGGCAGCCCCGGCCAGAAGGGCTTCGGGAATCCCGGCCGTCGTATCGTGATCCGTCAGTGCAATGGCCCGTAAGTCTGCCTGCGCGGCAAGCCCCACCACTTCGGCCGGGGTACAGGTGCCGTCAGATGCGTTTGAGTGAACATGTAAATCCACGTAATCCATGGTAAAACCTCCAGATGTAACCAATTTTTAATAACTTCCTAATACTTACTTTATATATAGTAACATGAATTTCATAATAAGTAAAATTGGCTGGAAAAAAACAAAAAAGACGGTTCCATTTTACATAAAGTATGTTATACTACAATCTGTGAATAATATGCTAGATGAAATGATGGGTGAAGAAAATGAATCAATTAGAGAATAACCGTGAACGTAGAAACCCTTCTGCAGGCAGAAGCCGCGGCAAGGTTACCAATAATAGAGGCAATGGAAACTATTCCAACAGAAGTTCCGGGCGCAGCAGTTCCGGGGGCGGAGGTTCCCGGGGTTCATCCTCCTACCATTCAGGACAGGCCGGAAGGATGAACGCGGCCCATACTGCCAGGCGTAACAGTACCCACAGAAGGAAGAAGGGGCCTGATTATAAGAAGATAGCAGTCATCGGAATCATCCTCCTGGTGCTTATCACATGCATTGCCCTTGTGATTAAGGCAAAGGGCAGCCTGGGGGAACCGGATGAGACGCAGGTCACGGAAACCTCGGAACCAGAGATGATGAAAGAGGTTAAGGTGGATGGGATAACCATAACCGGTATGTCCAAAAACCAGGCCAGGAACGCTATTTTGAAGGAGTATTCCTGGGGCATGACGGTTACATACGGGGATGATTCCTATCCGGTGACCGACCTTGTGGCTGAAAAAGTAGACGCGCTGTTAGACGATATCTACAGCGGGGATCCGGAAGAAAGCTATACCCTTAACATGGATGGGATGGAAGAGGCCGCTGCAAAAGAGGCTTCTGCGTGCGCTTCCAGATGGGATAAGAAGGCAAAGAACGGATCCATCGATTCTTATGATAAGGAAAAGGGAGAATTTGTATTCAAGGGTGAGGAGAATGGCTTTGCCATTGACCAGGATAAGCTTGCCGGGGATATCGTCAAGGCCCTGAAGGATAAAAACTTTGACGCGCAGATTAAGGCAACGGGAAGCGAGACAGCTCCTGATATCACGGCTTCCGCTGCCAAGGAAAAGTATAAGACCATTAGCACGTTTACAACCAAGACAACCGCCAACAAGGACCGTAATACCAATATCAGGCTGGCGTCTGAAGCCTTAAACGGCACGGTGGTCCACCCGGGGGAGGAATTCTCCTTTAACCAGGCAGTGGGACAGAGGACAGAGGCAAAGGGATATAAGGGTGCGGCTGCTTACAATAACGGGGAAGTGGTCCAGGAAATCGGAGGCGGCGTATGCCAGGTATCCACCACCCTCTATAATGCGGTATACCGGTCAGGACTGGGGGAGGAGAGCATTTCCTTCAGGCGTTCCCATACCTTTGAGCCGAACTATATCACACCGGGACAGGATGCGACCGTGAGCTGGGAACAGCCGGATTTCCGCTTTAAGAATACCTCCAGCACATCCATCGGCATCAAGGCCAGCTACGCGGACCAGAAGATGACGGTTTCCATTTACGGGATCCCAATCATGGAGGAAGGGATGAAGCTGGACCTGGAATCCAAGAAGGTGGAAGAACTGGACCCGCCTGCACCGACCTATCAGGAAGACCAGACACTCCAGCCGGGAGTGGAGGTACCAAAGAGTGCGGGTACCAAGGGCAGCAGGTGGGAGACCTACAAGGTCATCTATAAGGACGGCGTGGAAGTATCCAGGGAACTGGACCACAAAACCACCTACAAAGGCCATGCGCCTGTAATCCTGCGCAACACATCAGGCGTTGTCCTGGCGCCGGAGGAGACCACGGTTCCGGATGAAACACCAATCCCGACCGTGGACGGGATGCCGGAGGGCTATGTTCCGGGCAGTGACCCGACCATATCGTCACCGGAGGGTTCCACCCAGGAAAGCGGACCTGGCATCACACCTACCGTGCCAAGCGCCACAACGGCGCCCACAGCGCCTTCGGCACCGGGAACCCAGGCTCCGGGGCCGGGAACTGACCCAGGTGCTTCGGACGGACCGGGAGGAGGCAATCCTGTGATTGCGCCGCTGAACCAGAATTGATGGGATGACAATCAGAAAATTGATGATGGCCATATCAGGAGGGACTGTGAAAAGCAGCCCCTCTTTTATTGTGAGAGTTTATATTTTTTTAATGAATTACATTGTATTTTTTGGAGTAATTGCGATTAAGCATTTGCAATTTGTTAAATAATTGCTATAATAGTAGACAGGTCAGTCTGCATAGGGCTTCATGCCCCGGAGGCGGACTCACATGTATACCATTACATATACATATTCACTATTTGTAGGAGGAAATCAAAATGGCAAGAAAAATGAAAACCATGGATGGTAACCATGCAGCAGCACATGCTTCATATGCATTTACTGATGTAGCGGCTATCTATCCGATTACCCCATCTTCACCTATGGCTGAAGCCACGGATGAGTGGGCAACAGACGGAAGAACCAATATCTTCGGTCGTGAAGTGCAGATTACAGAGATGCAGTCTGAGGCAGGTGCAGCAGGTGCTGTTCACGGTTCTCTGGCAGCAGGTGCGCTGACTACCACCTACACAGCGTCACAGGGTCTGTTACTGATGATTCCAAACCTTTACAAAATTGCCGGTGAGCAGCTGCCAGGTGTGTTCAACGTATCTGCACGTGCACTTGCAAGCCACGCATTATCTATTTTCGGTGACCACTCCGATGTTTACGCATGCCGTCAGACAGGATGCGCCATGCTGTGTGAGTCCAGCGTCCAGGAAGTCATGGACCTGACTGTTGTTGCACATATGGCATCCATCAAGGGCAAGGTTCCGTTCATCAACTTCTTTGACGGTTTCCGTACCTCCCATGAGATCCAGAAGATTGAGACCTGGGATTACGATGACCTGAAGGAAATGGTTGACATGGACGCTGTTGATGCATTCCGTAAGAATGCACTGAATCCAAACCATCCCTGCGAGAGGGGATCTGCCCAGAACCCTGACATCTTCTTCCAGGCAAGGGAGGCATGCAACCCATATTACGATGCACTTCCTGCAATCGTACAGGAGTACATGGACAAGGTTAATGCCAAGATCGGTACCGACTATAAGCTGTTCAACTACTACGGCGCTCCGGATGCTGAGCACGTAATCGTTGCAATGGGTTCTGTTAACGATACAATCGAGGAGACCCTGGATTACATGGTAAAACAGGGCCAGAAGGTTGGCGTTGTCAAGGTACGTCTGTATAGGCCATTCAACGCACAGGCTTTAATCGATGCGATTCCTGATACCGTTAAGGTTATCTCCGTATTAGACAGGACCAAAGAGCCAGGTTCCGTTGGTGAGCCTCTGTACCTGGATGTTGTTGCAGCCCTGAAGGGAAGCAAGTTTGACCAGGTTAAGGTATTGACCGGACGTTACGGCCTTGGTTCCAAGGATACAACACCGGCACAGATTGTTGCTGTATATGAGAATACGACAAAGTCCCCGTTTACCGTAGGTATCGTGGATGATGTTACCAACCTGTCCCTGGAGGTCGGCGCTCCTCTCGTTACCACACCAGAGGGAACAACCAACTGTAAGTTCTGGGGTCTGGGCGCTGACGGTACGGTTGGTGCCAACAAGAACTCCATCAAGATCATTGGTGACAACACAGACATGTATGCACAGGCATACTTTGACTATGACTCCAAGAAGTCAGGCGGCGTTACCATGTCCCACCTGCGTTTCGGACACAGCCCGATTAAGTCAACTTACCTGATCCGTACAGCTAACTTCGTTGCCTGCCACAATCCTGCATATGTACGTAAGTACAACATGGTTCAGGAGCTGGTTGACGGCGGCACATTCCTTCTGAACTGCCCATGGGATATGGAAGGACTTGAGAAGCATCTGCCAGGCCAGGTTAAGAAGTACATTGCTGACCACAATATCAACTTCTACACCATCGACGGTGTTAAGATCGGTATCGAGACCGGCATGGGCCCGACACGTATCAATACCATCCTTCAGTCCGCATTCTTTGAGCTGACCGGCATCATTCCTGCTGAGAAGGCCAACGAGCTGATGAAGGCTGCTGCAAAGGCAACCTACGGACGTAAGGGCGAGGACGTTGTCATGAAGAACTGGGCTGCCATCGATGCAGGCGCTAAGGGCATGCACAAGGTAGAGGTTCCGGACAGCTGGAAGAACTGTGAGGACGAAGGCCTTGACTACGCTGTTGTAACCGAGGGAAGAAAGGATGTAGTTGACTTTGTTAACAATATCCAGACCAAGGTAAGCGCTCAGGAAGGTAACTCCCTGCCAGTATCTGCTTTCTCTGATTACGTAGATGGTTCCACGCCATCTGGTTCATCCGCATACGAGAAGCGCGGTATTGCTGTTAAGGTTCCTGTATGGAATCCTGACAACTGTATCCAGTGTAACTTCTGTGCATATGTATGTCCTCATGCTGTAATCCGTCCGGTTGCAATGACTGCTGACGAGGCTGCCAAGGCACCTGCAGACATGAAGGTAAAAGATATGACAGGTATGCCAGGCTACAAGTTTGCCATCACTGTTTCCGCCCTGGATTGTACCGGATGCGGTTCCTGTGCAAATGTATGCCCAGGCATGAAGGGCAACAAGGCTCTTGTTATGGAAGGCCTTGAGGCTAACCTTGGCGAGCAGGCTATCTTTGACTTCGGTCAGGCACTGCCGGTTAAGGAAGAGGTTCTTGCCAAGTTTAAGGAAACCACTGTTAAGGGCAGCCAGTTCAAGCAGCCTCTGCTTGAATTCTCAGGCGCCTGCGCAGGATGCGGCGAGACACCTTATGCAAAACTGATCACACAGCTGTTTGGTGACAGGATGTACATTGCCAACGCAACCGGATGCTCATCCATCTGGGGCAACTCCTCACCATCCACACCATACACTGTGAATGCCAAGGGCCAGGGACCTGCATGGGACAACTCCCTGTTCGAGGATAACGCTGAGTTCGGTTATGGTATGCTGCTGGCACAGAACGCTATCAGGGACGGCTTAAAGGCCAAGGTTGAGAGCGTCATGGCCAATGAGAAGGCTACAGAAGAGATGAAGGCAGCCTGCAAGGAATGGCTTGATACATTCGGCGTCGGCGCACTGAACGGGACTGCTACCGATAAGCTGGTTGCTGCCCTGGATGGCGTTGACTGCGACATCTGCAGGGACATTGTTAAGAATAAAGATTTCCTGGCTAAGAAGTCCCAGTGGGTATTCGGCGGTGACGGATGGGCTTACGATATCGGCTTCGGCGGCGTGGACCACGTTCTGGCATCCGGCAAGGATATCAACATCATGGTATATGATACCGAGGTTTACTCCAACACAGGCGGTCAGTCTTCCAAGGCTACCAAGACAGGTGCTGTTGCACAGTTCGCTGCCGGTGGTAAGGACGTTAAGAAGAAAGACCTTGCAAGTATCGCAATGAGCTATGGTTACGTATACGTGGCACAGATCTGTATGGGTGCTGATATGGCCCAGACTGTTAAGGCAATTGCCGAGGCAGAGGCTTATCCGGGACCATCCCTGATCATTGCTTACGCTCCATGTATCAACCATGGTATCAAGAAGGGCATGGACAAGGCCCAGACAGAGGAGAAGCTGGCTGTAGAGTGCGGTTACTGGAATAACTTCCGTTACAATCCTGCTGCTGAGAAGAAGTTCTCCCTGGATTCCAAGGCTCCTAAGCTGGAGACCTATCAGGACTTCTTAAAGGGTGAGGTACGTTACATGTCCCTGGCCATGAAGAATCCTGAGAGGGCAGCTGAGCTGTTCGCACGTAACGAGGCTGAGGCTAAGGAGCGTTACGCTTACTTAGAGAAGCTGGTTACTTTATACGGTAATGACTAATCCTGAATAGTGAATTGTTTTAAAGATGCCCCTGGTGTGCAGAGATGCCCGCCAGGGGCATCCCTGTATAATCTGTTTCCAAAAGGGGATAATACTGGAAGAAGACATATGCCGGACTAGGCTGCAAAAAAGGCAGGAAAATGGGCTGGCGGAGAGGATGTGTGATACCAGTATGTTAGAAGAAAAAGCAATGGTGCATTTTTTGAACCGCTTTACGGATTATCCCTTTCTGGTAAGGTGGGAGGGACATGAGGACCGGATTGGGCATGGCAATCCAATCTTTGCAGTGAATATCAAGGAAAGCATTCCTGTAAAGGAACTGACAGACAGTACTTCCCTGGCCCTTGGGGAAGCGTACATGAAGGGAAGGCTGGACGTGGAGGGGAATCTGTACGAGGCCCTGGACCATTTCCTTGGACAGATGGACCGGTTTTCCGTCAACCAGACCCGGCTGAAAAAGCTGCTTCATCCTTCCAATTCCAGGAAGAACCAGCAGATGGAGGTTTCCTCCCATTATGATATTGGAAATGATTTCTACCGCCTGTGGCTGGATGAAACCATGAATTATTCCTGCGGTTACTTTAAGACGGATAAAGACACCCTTTACGAGGCCCAGGTCAATAAGACGGATTATATATTAAAGAAGCTGGCCCTGGAGAAAGGGATGGACCTTCTGGATGTGGGCTGCGGCTGGGGCTTCCTGCTAATCAGGGCCGCAAAGGAATATGGGGTAAGGGGGACCGGAATCACCCTGAGCCGTGAGCAGTACGAGGGATTTACAAAGAGGATAGAAGAGGAAGGGCTAAAGGAGCTTGTCAGTGTAAAACTGATGGATTACAGGGACCTGCCGGAATCCGGCATGAAGTTTGACCGTATTGTCAGCGTGGGCATGCTGGAGCATGTGGGCAGGGAGAATTACGGCAGGTTCATGGATTGCATGGATAAGGTGCTGAAACCGCGCGGAGTCTTCCTTTTGCATTATATCAGCAGCCAGAAGGAGCATGCAGGGGACCCATGGATAAAAAAATATATTTTTCCCGGAGGCGTCATCCCCAGCTTAAGGGAAATCATATCCCTGATGGCGGACCATGATTTCCATGTGCTGGACGTGGAAAACCTGAGGAACCATTACAACAGGACATTACTCTGCTGGGAGAAGAACTTTAAGGAACATGAGGATGAGGTCAGGGAAATGTTTGACGGGGAATTTGTCCGCATGTGGGATCTGTATCTGTGTTCCTGCGCAGCCACCTTCCACAACGGGGTGATTGACCTGCACCAGATCCTGGTGAGCAAGGGCGTGAACAATGAACTGCCCATGGTCCGCTGGTACTGACAGGAAAGCAAAGGCATGCCGCCCGGTATTAAAATCAGGGGCTGGCATGCCTTTCTTATGGAGTTGGATGGCTTTATGGGTAAAAATCTGGTATAATGATAAAACCATGTAAAGAAAAGGGAAGGACGGAATTACATGAAGACAAAACAGGATTTAATTAAATACTGCCTGACCTACAAGGATGTCTACGAGGACTATCCCTTCCGCGACCATGAGTGGGCAGTCATACGCCACCGGAACAATAAAAAGGTCTTTGCCTGGATATACGCCAGGAACCAGGAAGTATGCATTAATCTGAAATGCTCCCCGGAATGGATTGAATTCTGGCGCAGGACATACGAAGGCGTGCGTCCCGGCTATCATCTGAATAAAAAGCATTGGAATACCGTGGTAATGGATGGGACCGTGCCGGATAAGGACGTCAAGCGGATGATAGGGGAAAGCTATGACCTGACAAAGTGAAAAGCGGTAAGCTTCCAATCAGGGCGTGGCAAGATCCGGCTCGAAAAAGTCAAGTGATTTACCCGATTCGCCATCCTCAAGAAGGGCAATGGCCAATACGCCCGGTATTTCCTGGCTTTCTTCCAGGGCTAATAACTCATTAAATTCCGTGCGTGGCGATACATATTTAGGAAGGTTCCATTGATAGTAAACGGATATGGGGCTGCCTGGCTGTAAATCAGAAAACGCTATTTCATTTCTGGCTGCATCATACACGGTCAAACCGGAATGATATTTAACTGCATACGTACCATTCCGCCCTTTGGGATTGGTTACCTGGCCTTTTATGGTCAATTGGCTGCCATCATTGGAGACAACCGTTCCTGCCAGCTGGGTATTGTACCTATCCCCATCCTGGTTCATGAAATACCATCGTGATGCGATTACGGTACATAGGGCTGTGCAGATTACGGCAAATAATAAGACGGGTATGGAAACTCTTTTTTTATCCATGGAATGCTCCTTTCATTCAGGTGTGGTTTATGCTGCGGCGGCGGGGACCGGAAGTCCCTCTGATAATAATATAACTGATTGGAGCAAAAAGGGATTGAAGATAATGTGAAAGTTTCTTGAAGTTTTTGTTGTTAATGATTTAAGATTTTGGGAGGAGATAGGGAATGAGCGATATTAAATTTGAGATAAAAGAAGAATTAGGCGTATTGTCTGAGAACGCCAAAGGATGGCGCAAGGAAGTGAACCTTATCAGCTGGAATGGCGCGGCTCCCAAGTACGATATCCGCGATTGGGCGCCGGACCATGAGAAGATGGGAAAAGGGATCACCTTGTCCGCGGAGGAGGCGGGGAGGCTTAAAGAAGTTTTAAATTCGGTGCAGGAGGCGGGACTTTGAAACAGATTCATGACGGCGTGATTGGCCTGGCGGCAGGTGATGCGTTAGGAGTGCCGGCAGAGTTTAAATCCAGGGCGGAGATTGCAGATGATCCGGCCGTCTCCATGAGGGGATATGGGACCCATAGCCAGCCGGCTGGTACATGGTCGGATGATACCAGCATGACACTTGCGCTATTAGACAGTATAGAGGAGTCTGAAATCAGCAGTTATGACCGGTTAAGGCGGTTGGATGGATTCATGAAACTGCCGGAAAAAGATATATCCAGCAGCGGGTATGTGGTCCATACGCTGGAGGCGGCTTTATGGTGTCTGCTGAATACAGATTCATATGAACAGTGTGTATTAAAGGCAGTGAATTTAGGGGATGATACGGATACGGTGGGGGCCGTGGCCGGAGGTCTGGCCGGGATATATTATGGCGCCCGCGGTATACCGGAAGCATGGCTGGATGTGGTTGCAAGGCGCGGATATATCATGGAACTGTGTGAGAGGGCGCAGGGGAAAATGTAAAAAGCTGTAAAGATTTTTAAAGAGATTAAAAAAATACTTGATTTTTGGGAATATTTATGATATATTCTTCTGGTCGGGGCATTAGCGCAGCTGGGAGCGCGCCACACTGGCAGTGTGGAGGTCACGGGTTCGAATCCCGTATGCTCCATTTTTTATTATCTAAAAATGAATCTTAACAATCATTGATATACAATCTTAATGAATCCATTTACTTCAGCCGGACAGTCTTTTATATATTCCCATATCCCTTTTGAAAAAACCATAAAAGTTTGGCATGATTCCACTGAAAACCGTACAGACTAATCTAAAACCATCCATACGGTGAAAGGCAGGAGCATGAAATTCGACGCGGTATATTATGAACCGGGAATCATGTCCTATCCCCTGGGAGAGAAGCTCAGGGAAGAGTTTAGGGACATTACATGGATTCCCATTGAGAGCCACAATTCCATCAAGGAAATGCAGGAAAAGCCCAACTCGGAATTTGGGCATATGAAACGGAACCTGATCATAGGTGTTCGGAAAACGCATAAATATGTGGAGAACCATAAGGTTTCCGATTACCTGGTTCCCTATACGTCTTCAGGGTGTACGGCCATGTGCCTGTATTGCTACCTGGTCTGTAATTATAATAAGTGCGCATATCTGCGGCTTTTTGTGAACAGGGAGCAGATGCTGGACCGTATCATAAAGAAGGGCAGGGAGGGCGGGAATCCGCTGACATTCGAGATTGGGAGCAACAGCGACCTGGTGCTGGAGAATACAATTACGGATAACCTGCTTTATACCATACCAAGATTTGCGGCAGAGGGAGAGGGAAAGCTTACATTTCCAACCAAGTTCCATATGGTGGGGCCGTTACTGGACCTGGAACACAGGGGAAAGGTGATTTTCCGCATGAGCGTCAATCCCCAGGCCATCATCAGCAGGATTGAGCTGGGGACCTCCAGCCTGAAACAGAGGATCCAGGCGGTCAATCAGATGTGTGATGCCGGTTATCCATGCGGGCTTCTTATTGCCCCGGTCATCCTGATGGAAGGGTGGAGGGAGATGTATGCCGGCCTTTTGGAGGAACTGGAAGCCGGACTTAGCCGGAAGATGAAGGGACAGATGTTCCTGGAGGTCATCCTGATGACCTATTCCTATGTCCACCGGGCAATCAACAGTGAGGCATTTCCGGCTGCGCCGGACCTTTATGACAAGGAGCAGATGACGGGACGGGGGAGGGGAAGGTACTGTTACCGGGCGGATTCCAGGGAGGAAGCCGAGGCTTTCCTGCGGTCCGGGATTAAACGGATACTGGGAGATGTGCCCGTGCTTTATATCAGCTGAAACGAAAGAAATCTTAATATAATCTTTAGCAATTCTTATTTGACAGGGAATCGGGGCAGTGATATAATACATTCCAATAAAAGGGAGTAGCGAACCACCATCGGTGGATTTTAAATCGTCTTCTTGGTGCTTTTTAACAAGCACCCGTATAAAATGAAATGTGCAAGACTTTTATTGTGGCAGATTGCCGACCACGATAGAAGTCTTTTTAAATATCGCAGCCGGTCCCCATTCATCTGCCGCGCACATGCTTTAACCATATGAGTGTCAGATGACAGAAAGGAGATTGTTATGGAGAAAAAGGACATGAGGAAAGAAATTGCAGAGGCTGTCACGGCGGCGGACAGGGCGCTGCAGAGCCTGGAGGAGGCAGCTGGGTATCTGTCAAAAGCAGCCGGATGGGGCGTATGGGACCTGCTTGGCGGCGGTATGTTGGGTACCTTCATGAAGCATTCCAGGATGGATGATGCAAGCCATGCCATGGAAACAGCCAAGTCACACCTGAGGAGGCTGAAACGGGAACTTCTGGATGTGGAGCTTCCGGGCGAGTTCAAGCTGGATGTGGGGGATTTCCTCACATTTGCGGACTACTTTTTTGACGGCATCATAGCCGACTGGATGGTACAGACTAGGATTAAGGATGCAGAGGCACAGGTGGAGGAGGCAAAGCAGCGTGTGATGCGTATCCGCAGCCGTCTGTATGAATTAAGGGCGGAATTGCCGCCGGAAGAAGGAGGGACTGTGTAATGGGTTGTCTTGGGAATGTTTTATGGTTTATATTCGGAGGCTGCATCAGCGGGCTTAGCTGGCTCCTGACGGGCTGTCTGTGGTGTATCACGATCATCGGGATTCCGGTGGGTCTGCAGTGCTTCAAATTTGCAAGCCTGAGCTTTTTTCCCTTTGGGAAAGAGGTTGTGTATGGCGGCGGCGCGGGTTCCCTGCTGCTGAATATCATCTGGCTTATTGTCTCGGGCCTGCCCCTTGCAATTGAATCAGCCATCATCGGCGCCCTGCTCTGCATGACGGTCGTGGGCATCCCCTTCGGGCTGCAGCAGTTCAAACTGGCAAAGCTGGCGCTGATGCCCTTTGGCAGTGAGATAAGATAGGGCGGTCCGGCAGCACGTCATGACCGGCAAAAAAGGCGGGACATACAGAAGGATTTCTGTTATACTAGAACAAAAGCAGGAACCGGGCAAATGCGGCCATATCTGCCCGGTTCCCTATATGATATCAGGAAGAAGGATGTGTATATGCCCAGAAACATTACGATGGATGATATTGCCGCCATGGCGGGCGTTACCAAGAGCACGGTGTCCAGGTATTTTAACGGGGGAAGCGTTAAGGAATCCACAAAGCAGAGGATTCAGGAGATTACCAGGGAGTATAACTACCAGCCCAATGCATTTGCAAGGCTGAAGGCAAGGGAGAGCAACGTGGTCGGAGTGGTCCTCCCTACCCTGAATTCCAAGATTACCAGCCGGGTGGTCACCAGTATCGGGCGCTATCTGCGGGAGCAGGGGTATGAGGCCATTATCAAGGATTCGGACCACAGCATTGATTTGGAACTTAAGAATATACAGAGGCTGATTACCTTGAAGGTGGACGGAATCCTGCTGAGCGCCATCAATATCACGGATGAACACAGGGAACTCATCAGGAACAGTCCGGTTCCCGTGGTGGTGCTTGCCCAGGATTATGACGAAGGGATATGCGTCGTATATGATGATTACGGGGCGGGAAAGGCCATGGGGGCCTGCATTGGCAGGAGTCATCCTGACAGGGTCGGGTACATGGGGGTGGATGAATCCGACGAGGCGGTGGGTATTGCCAGGAAAAGAGGAGTGATTGACGGGCTGAGGGAATGCGGCGTGGACTGCATCAGGGAGGTGTCCGGGGATTACAGCTATGAAAGCGGGATTGGCATGGCCAGGGAGCTGCTGGACCAGGGACCGCTGGATGCCCTCATATGTGCCACGGACCGTCTGGCCTTTGGGGCGTACCGGGTATTGGAAGGGCATGGGCTTAGGATCCCGGAGGACGTGTCAGTGGCGGGCTTTGGCGGTTATGATGAAAGCACCCTCCTGAAACCGGAACTGACAACCCTTAAATTCGATTCCTATGGTCTGGGGTATCTGGGGGCAGAGACCCTGATTAAGATGATAAGGGAGGAACCGGTGCCAAAAAAACAGATTGTGGGTTACCGGATGATTGAGGGAAAGAGTGTAAAAAAATAGGAAAATAAGAATAGTGGCTGCGGTTTTCTTGCGTTTTTGTGAAAAATGCATAAAAAATCGCAGCATTTTTTTACGTTCAAAAAGAGGAACCGGTGCCATAAAGTATTGACATAAATGGGTAAAAGTATTAATATTTAGTTATGGAACCGATGCCAAAAAAACAGGAGAAGAAAGAGGTAAGGTTATGGATTATGCAAAAACCGCAAGTCTGGTAATCAAGTATGTTGGTGGAAAAAGCAATATTAAATCAGTGGCCCATTGTGCGACAAGGCTGCGCTTTCAGTTGAAGGACAACGAACTGCGCGATGAGGAGGCAATCAGTGACCTGGAAGGGGTGAAGGGGGTATTTTTAACACAGTCCCAGTTCCAGATCATCTTTGGCTCAGGTACCGTGAACCTGGTCTGCGCCGAAGTACAGAAGCAGCTGGGTAATATGGAGGAGAGACCGGAGGATAAGGAGGCCGGGGAGGAAAAAGGCAACCCGATCCAGCGGTTCATTAAGATGCTCAGCGACATTTTCGTGCCCATCATCCCGGCCATCGTTGCAGGCGGTCTGCTGATGGGACTTAATAACCTGCTTACCTCGCCCCTGTTTAATGGGCAAGCCGTCATTGAACTGTTTCCCCAGTGGCAGGGCCTGGCAACGGCCGTGAATACCTTTGCCAATGCGCCGTTTACATTCCTGCCCGTGCTTATTGGATTCAGCGCCACGAAGAAATTCGGCGGCAATCCCTTCCTGGGCGCGGCCATGGGCATGATAATGGTCCATCCGGACCTGCTGAATGCATATCAGATCGGCATCGCAGACCCGCCAATGTGGAATATTTTCGGATTCCAGATTGCAGCCATCGGTTATCAGGGAACCGTGCTTCCGGTACTGGCCGTGTCATGGATCCTTGCCAATATTGAGAAGAGGCTTCGCAGGATCACGCCGTCCTGGCTGGATAACCTGACCACGCCCCTGCTGTCCATCCTTGTGACATCCTTCCTCACCTTCATATTTGTAGGCCCTGTTTTAAGGGAGGCGGGAAACCTTCTGGCGGCAGGCATTACATGGCTTTATAATACCCTTGGGCCGGTGGGGGGCGCGCTGTTCGGTTTTGCGTATGCGCCTATTACCATGACCGGTATGCATCACAGCTTCATTGCAATTGAGACACAGCTCCTGGCTGACAGCGCCCATACAGGAGGCAGCTTCATCTTTTCCACTGCAAGCATGAATAATGTGGCCCAGGGAGCAGCTGTCCTGGCCGTGCTTCTGATGACAAAGAACGACAAGATTAAATCGATCTGTTCCGCTTCCGGTATATCCGCGCTTCTTGGGATTACCGAACCAGCCATGTTTGGCGTCACACTTAAATTAAAATATCCATTCTACGCAGCCATGACAGGTTCCGCGGTGGGAAGCGCATACCTGGCGGGAACCAGGACCCTGGCCCAGGCATTGGGGGCAGCGGGGCTTCCGGGATTCATTTCCATGAAACCTGACCATTACCTGAACTTTGCAATCGGCATCCTGCTTTCCATGGGTGTGTCCTTTATACTGACCATTGTGTTCTGGAAGAGGTTCGGCCTGGAGAAACCAGAGGGACAAAAAGCAGTGAAGGCAGAAACAGCGGTGAAGGCAGAAGTAAAAAGAGCAGAGGGCATAGAAACAGCGGAAGATGTGGAAAGCGCGGGAGGTGCGGAACATACGGGAGATGCAGAAACCACCACTATCCTGTATTCTCCCATGAAGGGCGAAATCCTTCCCGTGGACCAGTCCATGGATGAGGTATTTGCTTCCAGGGCATTGGGCGATGGAATCGCATTGAATCCTGAGGACGGAATGGTTCATGCGCCCTGCGATGGGACCATAAGCCTTCTGTTCCCCACAAAACACGCGGTGGGGATTACATCCGATACGGGAGTTGAGGTGCTGATCCATATCGGTATCAATACCGTGCAGCTGGACGGAGCCGGATTTGAGGCATATGTGGCCCAGGGAGATAAAGTAAAGCGCGGGGATAAGCTGATTCTGGCTGATTTAAAGCTGATAAAAGAAAAGGGCCTGAATCCCCAGACCATGATGATCCTGCCAGAGGGCGGGGGACTGAAGACAGAGGTATATCCTTTGGCCGGGGCGGATGCAGGGACCAGGGCAATGGCGGTGCGCAGATAAAATAAGACATCAGGAGGACGCAGGTGGAAAAGTATCGTAAGGTATTCAGGAAAGATTATGAGAAATGGTATCAGGAGAATCAGGAATACAGGGAACGGGTGGCGTCCGACCCAAGACGGCTGAGATTCCATCTGATGCCGGAAACTGGCTGGCTTAATGACCCCAACGGCCTGTGCCAGATGGACGGACTGTACCATATCTATTATCAATATACGCCCTTTGAGCCTACGGGCGGGATTAAACTGTGGGGGCATTATACCACAACGGATTTTGTCCGTTATACCAATGAGGAACCTGTCCTGTTCCCGGATACGGATTTGGACGCCCATGGCGTGTATTCAGGCTCTGCTTTTGTGGAGGACGGTACCATCCACTATTTCTATACAGGCAATGTGAAACGGTTTGACCGGGATGATTATGACTATATTATGGATGGCAGGGAAAGCAATACAATCAGCTTTGACAGCAGGGACGGCTTCCGGTTCACTGAAAAGAAATTATTGCTGGGCAATGAGGATTATCCCGGGGATATGAGCTGCCATATACGGGACCCGAAGATATTTAAGGAGGGACGGATGTATTATATGGCGCTGGGAGCCAGGGATGCACATGGTAAGGGTCTGGTGCTGTTATATGAGTCCCCGGATTTAAGGTCCTGGAAATATCATGGCAGGATTACCACCAAGGAAACATTTGGATATATGTGGGAGTGCCCGGACCTGTTCGAGCTGGACGGCCAGCTGTGCCTCATCTGCTGTCCCCAGGGGGTTGAACCCAGCGGCGTGGATTACTGGAATGTACATCAGTGCACGGTCATGGGCCTGGACCATGGCCTGGATGATGATATATGCCGGAATATCCCTCTGGATGCCGCTGCCATGGTTGACCGGGGATTCGATTTCTATGCGCCCCAAAGCTTTTTGGATGAAAGCGGCAGGCGTATACTCATTGGCTGGATGGGAATCCCGGATGCGGATTATACAAACCCGACCACGCAGGCCGGATGGCAGCATGCATTGACCATTCCGCGTGTCCTGCATTGGAAAGAAGGACGCCTTGTCCAGGAGCCGGTCCGGGAACTGCAGCAGATGCGCTGCAATGAGAGGACATTTGCCCTGGGACAGTTGAATGCGGCCGGGGAGGATGGGATTGTGTTCGAGGGCTGCTTCCATTTTGAATCCTGCGGACACATGCGCCTGACACTCCGCCAGGGGGTTACCCTGACGTATGAGGACGGCCTTCTGACCCTGGATATGGGAAATGCAGGCTCCGGCAGGACAAAACGTTGTGTCCGTCTTGAGGAACTGCGGGAACTGCAGATATTCTCTGATACGTCTTCGCTGGAGATATTTGTAAATCAAGGCAGGGAAGTCTTTACCACCAGGGTATACGGCCTTGAGGGCAAGATCCGGCTGGAGGGGGAATGTACAGGGACGGCGGTACTATATGACCTGTCGGGTTTTATATATCAGTAGAATATATCGGAAGATATGAATGACAGACACCCATGAAAGAATTCAATCAGTCATCCGCTTTTATTTGACACCGGAAAGTACAGGCATTAAACTGGTACTGTATGGACTGCATTTACAAAAAACATATGGCTGCGGTGCATCATATGGAAGGAGGAGAACGGATGAAATCTTGGATAAGGTCAGCCCTGGCGCCGGCGGTGCTGCCGGTGGCACTGTCAGCTGCCATGCTGGTTACGGCCTGCGGACCAGGCAGCGGTGCGGCAAAGGACAGTACGGCTGTGACATCTGCCCGGACAGAAGCAGAACGTACGGATGGGTATCACGGCGCGGCGGCTGATGACGGGGAGGATGGAACGGATGGGACGGATGGAACGGATGGAACGGCAGAATCCCATGAGGATTTAGAGGAATCTGAGGCAGGGAAAGAGGACGGGATAATAATAGGACTTCCGCAAAATGAAAACTGGTGCATGGACCCGGTCTACAGTACGGAGGAAGGAACTGTGGAGCAGGTCATGTTCCATGACGGGATAACGGATTCAGACGCCATACTACGCGCATCCAGGGAAGAGGACGGGGACCCGTCCGTATTCTACTATATGTTTGATGACAGCAGGAAAGGGACATGGACAGCCAAGTCGGAGGATGGGACTGAAATTATCATCACGGTGGAGGTTACAATAGAAAATTCCGATATACCCGGTGTGCTTGCCACATGGGGGTACAATGGGACGCTGTTTGCGCTGTGGGAAGATGACGCGGTGTCTGCAGTGGATTCGGTGGCAAAACTGGCTGTGGAGATAGCAGGGAGAAGCAGATAGGATAGTATACAGATTAAAAGGCGGAGTTGTCTGACGGGTAGCATCCCAAACAAGGCAGCCCGCCTTCTTCCCGTCAATGGGCTGTTTTGGACGTGATTCCCCATGGAATACTGAAGTGGGCGCGGGATTACAGCGCCTGATCTGTTTCGGAACGTCTGTAGGTGATGATGTCATCAATATCACAGTTCAGTATCCGGCAGAGGTCATTGATGGTGGTGGTGCTCAGAGGTTTATTCTTGCGCAGGCGGTCAATGGTGGAACTTGACAGGTTATGATTATAAATCAGAGTATAGGTAGATTCCTCAGACTGTTTTAGGGTGTTCCAAAAAGGTTCGTATGTAATCACGGTGTTTCCTCTTTTCTTGTGATATAAGTATTTAAAGTTTAACTTAAAACCAGGCTCCCGTATTGAAACAACGCAGAATTTACCGTTCAAAATGGTGAAAATTTTCACAGGGATATTTCCTTGAGGGGATAAAAACAGCGTTTTCAGGCCATGGCCTGATCTTGCAGGTCAAACATCTATTTAAAGAACGAAGGATTGATTCCTATTCCCCTTTATATTAAAAAAATATATGTATTTTCCAGTGTTTTAAGGAAAAAGTAAGACAGTGTAAGAGGAATAGGACTTGCTTTTTTTGAAAAAGTTTGTATAATAAGATAACGGACTTAGACTAAGCAGCAAAAAGGTGAAGTATATGCTTATGAATCGAATCCAGGAGGCGGAGTAAGATGAAGATCAGGAAGGTACTGGGCAGTTTTGCATGGGTCCTGCTTGCAGCGCTGCTGATTATGGTTAATGCCACAGCAGCCAGTTCGGACGATATGTTTAACCAGAAAGAAAATACCAATGTATCAACTTCGATGATTCAGTAAAAGTAAGGCAAGGCAATATAACAGGAAAAGACCGGGCGGCCAGGTCTTTTTTTGTTACCTCCTTCCATGGTATGCTCCTGGGTCCCACCCTATATTTCCCGGCGGGAATGGTACCGCAAGTTTTGCAATATAGTCGGCAAAAAGGGACATGGCTTATTCCTTTTCAGGGTGATAAGATAAAACCATGAGTTTCAGGAACGCGCAAATAACAATATTGGTCAGTATCATTCATTCAGGAGGGAAAGGCTATGCATTTATTAGACAGTGAACTGAAGGACAGGGAGCAGTGGGAAAAGGCAGGAATCAGGCTGCCTGGATTTGACAGGGATGCCATGAAGGAAGTCACGAAGGAATGCCCCCGGTGGGTACATTTCGGTGCGGGCAATATCTTCCGCGCATTTCCGGCGGCGCTTCAGCAGAAGCTTTTAGATGAGGGCGTGGAGAAAACCGGGATCATCGTGGCAGAGGGCTATGATTATGAAATCATTAAGAAGGCATACAGACCCCAGGATGATTTAAGCCTGCTTGTAACCCTGAAAGCCAACGGGACCATTGAGAAAACAGTAATCGGCAGCCTTGCGGAGTCGCTGGCCGTGGACCGTCAGGATGAGGCTGACTGGAACCGCCTGAAGGATATTTTCGCAAGCAGCACCCTTCAGATGGCCAGCTTCACCATCACGGAAAAGGGATACGGCATCACATCCCCCGACGGCTCTTACCGTCAGGATGTAGCTGGGGATTTTGAGGCTGGCCCGGATATGGCGGACAGCTATATCGGAAAACTGGTATCCCTGTGCCACTGGAGATATACCCATGGTGCAGCGCCTCTGGCCCTGGTAAGCATGGATAACTGCTCACACAACGGCGATAAGCTGTTTGCGGCAGTGGATGCCTATGCAAAAGCCTGGACGGAAAACGGAAAGGCGGCCCGGGGATTCCTGGAGTACATTGAGGATCCTGCCCGTGTGTCCTTCCCATGGAGCATGATAGATAAAATCACCCCACGCCCGGATGACAGTGTTAAGGAAATGCTGGAAGCTGCAGGTTTTACCGACACAGAAAGCATTGTCACAAGCAGGAACACTTACGTGGCGCCCTTTGTCAACGCGGAAGAGGCGGAGTACCTGGTGATTGAGGACGCGTTCCCCAATGGACGCCCGGCCCTGGAACAGGCAGGCGTCATGTTCACGACCAGGGATACGGTGGAGAAAGTGGAGCGCATGAAGGTCTGCACCTGCCTGAACCCCCTTCACACAACGCTGGCAGTGTATGGATGCCTGTTGGGATACACGAAGATCAGCGAAGAGATGAAGGACGGGGACCTGGTTAAACTGGTGGAGCTGATTGGCTATAAGGAAGGTCTGCCGGTAGTGACCGATCCGGGCATCCTGTCACCCAGGAAATTCATTGACGAGGTGCTTAAAATCCGTGTCCCCAATCCATTCATGCCGGATACGCCGCAGAGGATTGCATGCGATACATCCCAGAAGCTGTCCATCCGCTTCGGGGAAACCATTAAGGAGTATCTTGCAAGACCGGAACTGGATGTCAGGTCCCTTAAGTTCATTCCCATGGTGCAGGCTGGATGGTGCCGTTATCTTCTGGGCGTGGATGATGAAGGCAATTCATTTACAGTCAGCCCTGACCCGATGTACGGGGAGCTGGCAGAAAAACTGAAGGGCGTCAAAGTAGGGGAGCCCTGCGATGTCCATGCCGTTCTCCAGCCGATTTTGGGGAATGCCGCCATATTTGGCGTGGATCTGTATGAAGCAGGGCTGGGCGGATATACTGAGGATATCTTTGCTGAACTGATTGCGGGGAAGGGCGCTGTCAGGAAGGCGCTTAGGAAACATCTGCAGGAAGCGTGATGGCGGACTGCGCGGGGCCGCGTCTGCGAAGCGGGCCAGGACGGACGGCGGGGCCGGGACCCTGGGCTTTGCAGGGGTAGCTTCTAAGGCCTGACAATATAAAAGACGGGGAGGTTTCTGGTTTTGACGGCAGAATCCACCCCGTCTTTTATGCTGCCAGAACCTGGGGAACTATTTAGTATTTTACAGAAAGTGGGAGAAATTAATGAAATCGTAACAAAAATGTCATATTTTATGTACAAATCCACAGGATTATGCTATTATAGTGGGAACGAATGGAAGAAATTACCGGATTCACCGGACTTACAGGCATTTGCCTTTTGAGGATAGATAGCATAAGAATGAGGAAGACAGAGGTTACGTATGAAAAGGTGGATAGCAGCAGGTATCATTGCATTGATTTTAACCGGATGTACCCGGTATGAGCCGTCTGAGGAGATGACGATGGCAGAGGAAAGCCGGACGGAACCGGAGACAGGGCAGGCTCAGGAGGCGGCGGAGCCTGCAGAGGCCATCACTATTTCCAAGTATCCCCCCAGGGACCGGGTGAAGGTGAAGGGCATCTATGTGTCTGCTTATGTGGCGGGAACCGGTGATATGATGGATAAAATCATTGAGGAGATTGACCGGACGGAACTGAATGCGGTGGTTATCGACGTGAAGGATGACCAGGGCCGTATTACGTTTGATATGGATTCACCTACTGTGAATGAGATTGGGGCCTGCCAGGCATTTATCGGGGATCTGCCGGGGCTGATCCGCAAGCTGGAGGAGCATGGGATTTATCCCATTGCCAGGGTGGTGGCATTCAGGGATCCGTATCTGGCGGAGCAGAAGCCGGAGTGGAGCCTGCATGTGGCGGATGGCAGCATTTACCGGGATAATAAGGGACTGGCCTGGGTAAACCCATATAAGAAGGAAGTATGGGATTATCTGGTAGAGGTGTCTAAGAAGGCCGGGGAGATGGGCTTTAAGGAAATCCAGTTCGATTATATCCGGTTTGCCGTGGATAAGACCATGAAGGACGTGGTGTTTGATGAGGCTGATACCGGGGGGCGTGACAAGACCCAGGCCATTACGGAATTCGTCAGCTATGCATATGATGAACTGGCAGAGGAAGGGCTTTTGGTGTCCGCGGATGTGTTTGGGACCATCATGAGAAGCGAAGAGGATGCGGCGGCCGTGGGCCAGGAATATGGGGATATGGCTGAGCATCTTGACTATATCTGTCCCATGATTTATCCTTCCCATTACGGCCCGGGTAATTTTGGTATTGCAAATCCGGACGCGCAGCCGTATGATACTATCAGGCATGCCTTGAAGGATTCCGCGACATTGCTGAAGGCTTCCAGGAAGGAAGATGCGGGACAGGCGGTCGTGCGTCCGTGGCTGCAGGATTTTACAGCTTCTTATCTCAAGGATTATATTGATTATGGGGATGAGCAGGTGCGCCAGCAGATCCAGGCTGTCTATGATTCGGGATATGATGAGTGGATATTGTGGGATGCAGGGGTATCCTACCATTATGGCGGTCTTCTGACGCCGGAGGAGGCTGCTGCAGAGGAACAGGAGATTGCTGAGTCCAGGGCTGCATTGCCGCCGGAAACAGAGGCTGCGCCGCCATCGGAGACAGAGGCCCCGGCGGGGACTGGGACTGGGCCGTGAATAGGGGCTGTGCCTTGAGCAGGGGCATTGCCGCACAGGAGGCAGGGACAGATATGGACAGAATACCAAAGCCTGGTGAATTTTACAGGCACTTTAAAAATAAGCTGTATCAGATAGTGACAGTGACCATACATTCTGAGACAGGCGAGAAGATGGTGGTCTACCAGGCGCTTTACGGGGACTATAAGACGTATGTGCGGCCCCTCAGTATGTTTATGGGCGAGGTGGACCATGGGAAGTATCCGGATGTGGAACAGCGCTGGCGGTTTGAACAGATTGACATGGAGGAATGACAGCATTGTTTGATTTAGAGGAAGAACTGAAGAAACTCCCGGCCAGCCCGGGAGTTTATCTTATGCATAACAACAGGGATGAGATCATCTATATCGGCAAGGCCATCAGTTTGAAGAACAGGGTGCGCCAATATTTTCAGAGCAGCCGCAACAAGACGGCCAAGATTGAACAGATGGTTTCCCATATCGCATGGTTTGAGTATATACTTACGGATTCGGAGCTGGAAGCCCTTGTGCTGGAGTGCAACCTGATCAAGGAGCACAGGCCCCGCTATAATACCATGTTAAAGGATGATAAAAGCTATCCTTACATTAAAGCGACCATGGGCGAGGAGTTCCCAAGGCTGCTGTTTGCCCGGGATATGAAAAAGGACGGGAGGAGCAAATACTTCGGGCCTTATACAAGTGCGGGCGCGGTCAAGGACACGCTGGACCTGATCCATAAGCTGTACCGTATCCGGACCTGCAGCAGAAGCCTTCCAAAGGATATCGGCAGGGACAGGCCCTGCCTTAACTATCATATCAAGCAGTGTGACGCCCCCTGCCAGGGATACATCACGGCCCAGGAGTACCAGGCCAATTTCAGCCAGGCCCTGGATTTCCTCAATGGCAGATATGACCCGCTTCTGAAGACACTGCAGGAAAAGATGGAGAATGCTTCGGAAAACCTGGATTTTGAACGGGCCATTGAGTACAGGGAACTGTTAAACAGTGTGAAGCAGGTTGCACAGAAGCAGAAGATTACCAGCAGCAGTATGGAGGACAGGGACATCGTGGCCATGGCAAGGGATGAGAAGGACGCGGTGGTACAGGTGTTCTTTATCCGTGAAGGCAAGCTCATCGGCAGGGACCATTTCCATGTGTCGGCTGCAATGGCGGAGAACGAAGGTGAAATACTGGACAGCTTCGTGAAGCAGTTTTATGCAGGGACGCCCTTTATCCCCAGGGAACTGTGGCTTCAGCATCCACTGGCGGACGAGGAGGTCATCAGCCAGTGGCTGAGCGCGAAACGGGGCCAGAAGGTGCGCATCGTTGTGCCGAAAAAGGGGGAGAAGGAACGTCTGGTGGAACTGGCTGCCAGGAACGCCGCCCTTGTGCTGTCCCAGGACAAGGAACGGATTAAGAAGGAGGAGCTGCGTACCATCGGGGCCATGAACCAGATTGGGGAGCTGATCGGTATCGGCGGTATCCGGCGGATGGAGGCATTTGATATATCCAATACCAGCGGTATTGAGTCCGTTGGCTCCATGGTGGTGTACGAGGACGGCAAGCCCAAGCGCAGTGATTACAGGAAATTCAAGATAAAAACAGTCCAGGGTCCCAATGACTATGCGTCCATGGAGGAAGTGCTCACAAGACGCTTTTCCCATGGCATGCGCGAGGTAAGGGAGCTGGAGGAAAAGGGCGGGGATTTAAATCTTGGAAGCTTTACACGGTTCCCTGACCTGATCATGATGGACGGCGGAAGGGGACAGGTGAACATCGCCCTGGAGGTCCTTGATAAGCTGGGACTTTCCATTCCCGTGTGCGGCATGGTCAAGGATGACAGCCACAGGACCAGGGGGCTGTATTACAATAATATAGAAGTGCCCATTGACAGGCACAGCGAGGGGTTCCGCCTGATTACAAGGATACAGGACGAGGCGCACCGTTTTGCCATCGAGTACCACAGAAGCCTCAGGGGGAAAGGACAGGTGAAATCCATCCTGGACGATATACCGGGAATCGGACCGGCCAGGAGGAAGGCATTGATGCGCCACTTTAAGGATATCGAATCAGTGCGGGCCGCTTCGGTGGAGGAACTGGAGCAGGCGCCCCAGATGAATAAGCGGGCGGCCCTTGCGGTTTATGGGTTTTTCCATGAAGACAGGCCGGAGGGCGTCCAGGATGGCCCGCAGGTTAAGACGCAGGATGACATGGGCGGCAGCGCACAGGAAAGCCGGTGATTGGGTTCCAGATTCTGGAAGCTGACTTGGGAGAAAACACATGACAAGAAGTTTAAAGTATGATAGTATGATAAGAGTTAAAATAGAAGCATAAGCAGCTTAAGGGGGTATTACCATGCATGGAGTAACCATATCGGAATTAATTGAGAAAATGAAGCTTCGCAACACCACTCCGGATATTGACACGGACAAGATCGTGCTGACACACCCGGACGTGAACCGTCCTGCCCTGCAGCTCACCGGATTTTTCGACCATTTTGACAGGGAACGGGTTCAGATCATCGGATACGTTGAGCAGGCATATATTAATACCATGGACCAGGAGCGCAAGCGCCTGATGTATGATAAACTTACATCCAGCCAGATTCCCTGCCTTGTATTCAGCCGCAGCCAGGAACCGGATGAGGACCTGCTGGAGTTCTGTAATTATTACGGCGTGCCCTGCCTTGTGTCCGATAAGACCACGTCTGCCCTTATGGCGGAAGTGATCCGCTGGCTGAATGTCAAGCTGGCCCCCTGCATAAGCATTCATGGAGTGCTCATCGATGTATTTGGTGAAGGCGTGCTGATCATGGGAGAGAGCGGGATTGGCAAAAGTGAGGCTGCCCTTGAACTGATTAAGAGGGGACACCGTCTTATCACCGATGATGTGGTGGAAATCCGTAAGGTCAGCGATGACACCCTGGTGGGCAGTGCGCCGGATATCACCAAGCACTTTATTGAACTGCGGGGAATCGGCATCATTGATGTCAAGACCCTGTACGGCGTGGAGAGCGTGAAGGATACCCAGAACATCGACATGGTCATAAAGCTGGAGGACTGGAGCAGGGATAAGGAATACGACAGGCTTGGACTGGAAGACAGCTATACGGAATTCCTGGGCAACCAGGTGGTATGCCATACAATACCCATCCGTCCCGGCCGTAACCTGGCCATCATCGTGGAATCCGCCGCAGTCAATTACCGCCAGAAGAAGATGGGCTATAATGCTGCCCAGGAGCTGTACAACAGAGTGCAGGCCAACCTTGGGAAAGCCAGCGATGATTAAGAAAATGAATATTGAGTGAGGATTGCAAGTTGAATTTGGAACACACATTAAAAGATATCCTTGAATCAGAACTGCCAGGATGCAGGTTTATGGAACCCATGAGCAGACATACGTCCTTTCGGATCGGAGGACCGGCAGAGGTCTTTATAAGTCCTTCCGGTGAGGAGGAACTGGCGGCCGTGCTGCGTGTGTTAAGGACCTACCATGTGCCCTGGAGGATCCTTGGGAATGGCAGCAACCTTCTGGTCAGTGACAGCGGCTGCGAGGGAGCGGTGATTGCCATGGAGGGAATCTGCCATATGGAGGCATGCGGCAGATTCCTTCGCGTGGGAGGCGGCCAGCTGTTAAGCCGGGCGGCCCATCTGGCCCTTAAGCATTCCCTGACAGGCATGGAATTTGCAGCAGGGATCCCGGGCAGCGCAGGCGGCGCACTGGTCATGAACGCAGGCGCCTATGGTTTTGAGATGAAGGATATCCTCAGGGAAGCCAGGGTCATGACCCCGGAAGGTGAAGTCCTTGTGCTGGATGCGGACCGGCTGGACCTGGGGTACCGCACCAGCTGTATCCCATCCAAGGGGTATATCGTACTGGAAGCCGTATTTGGCCTGGAACCCGGCGACAGGGCTGCAATCGAAGCCAGGATGAAGGAGCTGTCAGACCGGCGCCGGGAGAAGCAGCCCCTGGAATATCCCAGCGCAGGCAGCACCTTCAAACGCCCCCAGGGGTATTTTGCTGGCAAGCTGATTGAGGACGCGGGCCTTCGGGGATATCAGGTGGGGGGAGCCCAGGTGTCTGAAAAGCACTGTGGGTTTGTAATCAACAGCGGCAGCGCAACGGCATCCGACGTGATGGCGCTTTGCGGCCATGTCAGGAAAAAGGTCATGGAAACCTCCGGTGTGGAACTGGAGATGGAAGTGAAACGCTGGGGCCGGTTCTGACAGGCCGCAGTACTGGCATATTATCAGACGGGACAGAGGTGGATGGATGAAGCTTGTGATTGTAACCGGAATGTCCGGGGCAGGCAAGACGATAGCGCTCAAGATGCTGGAGGATTTGGGCTTTTACTGTGTGGATAACCTCCCCATTTCACTGGTGGATAAATTCTCACAGCTGGCGGCGGTCGGCGGTGAGATCAAGCAGGCAGCCCTTGGGATTGATATTAGAAGCGGCGAGGAACTGAACCAGCTGGAGGCCATCCTTAAGGGATGGAAGGACACGGGCCTGGATTACCAGGTCCTGTTCCTGGATGCCAATGACGGGACCCTCATCAAGCGGTATAAGGAAACACGGCGCAGCCATCCTCTTGCCGGGGCCGGCCGTCTGGACAAGGGGATTGAGAAGGAGCGCCTGAAGCTGGCATTCCTTAAGAAGGATGCCGATTTCATCATTGATACAAGCCAGCTGCTTACCAGGGAACTGAGACAGGAGCTGGAGAAGATTTTCCTTAAGGACCAGGATTTCAATAACATGTTCATCACCATCCTTTCCTTCGGCTTCAAATATGGGATTCCCGAGGACGCGGACCTGGTCTTTGATGTGCGTTTCCTGCCCAATCCATATTATGTGGAGGACCTGCGCCCGCTGACCGGGGAAGACCAGGTCATCCGGGATTTTGTGATGCAGGGCGGGACCGGACAGGCATTCCTGGATAAACTGTATGACCTGATTGATTTCCTTCTCCCCAATTACATCCGTGAGGGCAAGAACCAGCTGGTTGTTGCGGTGGGGTGCACCGGGGGAAAGCACCGTTCGGTTGCCATGGCCAATGCGCTTTACGGGCACCTGTCCGGCCACAAGACCTACGGCATTAAGATTGAACACAGGGATATTGACAAAGATAATAAAAGGAAGTAGCATAAAAATGTCATTTTCTTCCAGAGTAAAAGATGAACTTTCCAGGCAGGCAAGCGCTGCAAGACATTGCCGGATAGCGGAGATGTCTGCCATATTAAGCCTTTGCGGCCGGGTGAAAATATCGGCGTCCGACCATTTTTCCATTGAAATGCATACAGAAAATGTGGCAGTTGCAAGAAAGTACTTTACATTATTGAAAAAAACATTTAATATAAGTACTGATGTTTCAATTCGCAGAGGCGGGAATGTTTCGCGGAACCGGACATATATTGTAGCAGTCAGGGAACATGATGATGCACTTAAGGTACTTCAGGCGGCCAAGCTCATTGACGCCCAGGGTGAGATCCGGGAGGATCTGTCGCTGGTACGCAATGTGGTGGTTCAGAATGCCTGTTGCAGAAGGGCTTTTATCAGAGGGGCGTTTCTCGCTGCGGGTTCAATCAGTGACCCGGAGAAATTCTACCATTTTGAGATTGTCTGCCCTTCCATGGCAAAGGCTGAGCAGCTTAAAGGCATCATAGCCGCGTTTGATATGGAACCCAAGATAGTATTGAGGAAAAAGTACTATGTGGTCTATATCAAAGAAGGGGACCAGATTGTGGACATCCTTAACGTGATGGAGGCGCCCGTGGCCCTTATGGAGCTGGAGAACATCCGGATACTCAGAGGGATGCGGGGCAATGTGAACCGTCAGGTGAACTGTGAAACAGCCAATATCAACAAGACCGTGTCTGCGGCGGTAAAACAGATGGAGGATATCCGTTTTATCCAGGAGACCATAGGACTTGACGGACTTCCGGAAAGTCTTCAGGACATGGCCCGCATACGGCTGGAACGGCCTGAAGCAACCTTAAAGGAGCTTGGAGAGGCCTTAGAACCGCCAGTGGGCAAATCAGGTGTAAACCACCGTCTGAGGAAACTGGGCCAGATGGCGGATGACCTGCGGCAGCAGTTGCCGGACAGTTAGTATTGTTTCATTAAGTACAATTCAGTATGGGCACCGGAATGGAAGCCGTGACAGGGCTGCTTGGGCAGCGGACATGGCTGCGTACCATTCAAAGGAATGAGGAGGATAATTATGGTAAAGAAATTGATCACAGTTGAATTGTCATCAGGGCTGGAAGCCAGGCCGGCAGCTATGCTTGTACAGGTGGCAAGCCAGTACGAAAGCAAGATTTATCTGGAAGCTGAGGCGAAGCGCGTGAATGCCAAGAGCATCATGGGAATGATGACCCTGTGCCTCACTGCCGGTGAAGCCATTACAGTGGTGGCTGAAGGTGATGATGAGGAACAGGCAGTTTCTGAGATTGAGAAGTATCTGAAGAACCAGGAATAACAACCGCCTTATACAGAGTATGATCATAGATTTAAGAACCGGGAGCTCTTTAACCTGGTTCTTTTCTTTTGACCGGATTTATGCTAAACTATAACTCATATGGAAGGAGAAGAGAACCAATGGCATTTACCCACTTACATGTCCATACAGAATACAGTCTGTTAGACGGCTCCTGCAAGATTAAAGAGCTGACAGCCAGGGCCAAAGAGCTTGGGATGGACAGCATGGCTGTTACGGACCACGGTGTGATGTATGGTGTGATTGATTTTTATAAAGCTGCAAAGGAAGCAGGCATTAAGCCCATCCTTGGCTGCGAGGTCTATGTGGCGCCCAACTCCCGCTTTGACAGGGAGACTGTCAGCGGCGAGGACAGGTACTACCATCTGGTGCTTCTGGCAGAGAACAACCAGGGGTATGAGAATCTGATGAAGATTGTGTCCAAGGGATTTGTGGACGGCTTTTATTATAAACCCAGGGTGGATTATGAGGTGCTTGCAAAGTACCACCAGGGGGTGATTGCCCTGAGCGCCTGCCTGGCCGGCGAGGTACAGAGGTATCTTACCAGGGGCATGTATGAGGAGGCTGTGCGGGCAGCCGGACGTTATGTGGACATATTTGGAAAGGACAACTTTTTCCTGGAGCTGCAGGACCACGGGCTGCCTGACCAGAAGCTGGTCAACCAGGGCCTGATGCGCATGAGCAGGGAGACCGGGCTTGAACTGGTGGCAACCAATGATATCCACTATACATTCGCGGAGGATGAGAAGGCCCATGATATCCTGCTGTGTATCCAGACCGGCAAGAAGGTGGAGGATGAGGACCGCATGCGCTATGAGGGCGGGCAGTATTACTGCAAGTCCGAGGAGGAGATGAAGGCCCTGTTCCCCTATGCGCCCCAGGCCCTGGAGAACACCCACAAGATAGCCGGACGCTGCAATGTGGAGATTGAATTCGGCGTTACCAAGCTTCCCAGATACGAAGTGCCGGAAGGCTTTGATTCCTGGAGCTATCTGAACCATCTCTGCCGGGAGGGGTTTAAGACAAGATACCCGGAGGATGATGGCACCTTAAGCAGCCGCCTGGATTATGAACTGGATACCATCCGTACCATGGGATATGTGGACTATTTCCTGATTGTCTGGGACTTCATCAATTATGCCCGTTCCCAGGGCATCATGGTGGGACCGGGGCGCGGCTCCGCGGCCGGAAGCGTGGTATCCTATACCCTGGGAATCACCAATATTGACCCGGTCCGCTATAACCTCCTGTTTGAGCGTTTCTTAAACCCGGAGCGGGTGTCCATGCCTGATATTGATATCGATTTCTGTTATGAGCGGCGCCAGGAGGTCATAGACTATGTGGTACGCAAGTACGGCAAGGACCAGGTGGTCCAGATCGTAACCTTCGGTACCCTGGCAGCCAAGGGCGTGGTCAGGGATGTGGGAAGGGTGCTGGGCCTGCCCTATTCCATGTGCGACACCATTGCCAAGATGATACCCAATGACCTGGGAATGACCCTTGATAAGGCATTGGTGATGAATCCGGATTTAAAAAAGGCGTATAATGAAGACCAGCAGGTGCGTAACCTGATTGACATGTCAAAGCGTCTGGAAGGCCTGCCAAGGCATACGTCCATGCATGCCGCGGGCGTGGTGATCGGCAGCCGGTCCATTGATGAATTCGTACCACTTTCCAGGGCAAGCGACGGTACCATCACCACCCAGTTCACCATGACCACTATAGAGGAACTGGGACTCCTGAAAATGGATTTCCTGGGCCTTCGTACCCTTACCGTCATCCAGAACGCGGTGCGGCTTGCTGAGAAGGATTATGGGATAAGCATTGACATAGACCATATTGATTTTGACGATAAGCAGGTGCTGGAGTCCATTGGGACCGGAAGGACGGAAGGCGTGTTCCAGCTGGAAAGCGCGGGGATGAAAAGCTTCATGAAGGAGCTGAAGGCAGAGAACCTGGAGGATATCATCGCAGGTATCTCCCTGTACCGCCCGGGTCCCATGGATTTCATACCAAGGTACCTGAAAGGCAAGAATGACAAGGAATCCATTACCTACGAGTGCCCCCAGCTGGAACACATACTGAGCCCCACCTATGGCTGTATCGTATACCAGGAGCAGGTCATGCAGATCGTGCGGGACCTGGCCGGATACACCATGGGCCGCAGCGACCTGGTGCGCAGGGCCATGAGTAAGAAGAAGACCTCTGTCATGGAAAAGGAACGCCATAATTTCGTGTACGGCAATGAGGAAGAGGGCGTTAAGGGCTGCGTGAAGAACGGGATTGATGAGAAGACGGCCAACCACATCTACGATGAGATGATTGACTTTGCAAAGTATGCGTTCAACAAGTCCCATGCAGCTGCGTACGCCGTGGTATCCTATCAGACCGCCTACCTTAAATATTACTATCCCCGCGAGTTCATGGCTGCCCTTATGACGTCGGTCATGGATAATGTGGGCAAGTTTTCTGAATATATCCTTACCTGCCGCCGGATGATGGGGATTCCTGTGCTGCCCCCGGACATCAATGAGGGTGAAAGCGGTTTTTCCGTTTCGGGAAATGCCATCCGCTACGGGCTTTCCGCCATCAAGAGCGTGGGCAAGCCGGTTGTGGATGTGATACTGGCAGAGCGCGGGAAGGGCGGGCCGTTCCGTTCCATGGAGGACTTTGTGGGCCGCATGTCCATGAAGGAGGTCAACAAGAGGACACTGGAAAACTTTATCAAATCCGGCGCCCTGGACACGCTGCCCGGAACCAGGCGGCAGAAGATGGCGGTGGCGCCCACCATGCTGGAGGAGAAGGCCAGGGAACGCAAATCCATGTTTGAAGGCCAGCTGAGCCTGTTTGACATTGCCGGCGAGGAGGCCAGGAACGAGTTTCAGATTACGTTTCCAGATGTGGGGGAATACTCCAAAGAAGAACTGCTTGCTTTTGAAAAGGAAATCCTGGGCGTATACATCAGCGGCCATCCCCTGGATGACTATGAGGAGGCCTGGCGCAGGAACATAACCGCAACATCTGCTGATTTCATGGTGGATGAGGAAACGGAAAAAGCAGGTGTCCAGGATGGGAGCAGGGTCGTCATCGGGGGCATGGTTGCCGGAAAGACGGTGAAGACCACCAGGACCAACCAGCTGATGGCGTTCATTACTCTGGAAGACCTGATGGGTTCGGTTGAAGTGATTGTGTTCCCCAAGGACTATGAAGGCAACCGTGAACTGTTTACCGAGGATGCCAAGCTCTTTATCCGCGGCCGGGTTTCCATAGGTGATGACCCAGTGGGGAAGCTGGTGTGCGAACAGGTGGTGCCTTTTGAGGACACACCCAAGGAGCTGTGGGTCCAGTTTGCGGATAAGGAGGCCTACCAGGAAAGGGAACAGAAGCTGCTTTCCCTGCTGAAGTCCAGCGAAGGGAAGGACCGGGTGGTCATCTATCTCCAGAAGGAGCGGGCCAAAAAGATGCTCCCCCCCTCCTGGAACGTACATGTCACGGACCAGCTTTTACAAGGGCTGCAGCATGAACTTGGTGAAAAAAATGTCAAAGTGGTAGAAAAAGGTCTTGAAAAGCTGGGAAAAATGCATTAGAATAGCGTTGGGCATAAAATGAGAGAATGAATAAGAGTGACATTGCGCAGGCGGCGGACGCAGGCGCTTAATACAAGGAGGTAAATTGCTATGGCAAAGGCAGTGAAGACCATTGGAGTACTTACAAGCGGCGGCGATGCGCCGGGAATGAACGCGGCAATCCGCGCAGTGGTTCGTGCAGCAATTAACAAGGGACTTAAGGTAAAGGGAATCATGCGTGGCTACGCAGGACTTCTGGAAGAAGAGATTGTGGATATGGAGTCCACCAGCGTATCGGACACCATCAACAAGGGCGGTACCATACTTTACACAGCCAGATGCAAGGAGTTTACCACACCGGAAGGCCAGCAGCAGGGCGCTGAAATCTGCCGCAAGCATGGAATCGACGGAATGGTGGTCATTGGCGGCGACGGTTCCTTCCGGGGCGCGGGAAAGCTTTCCGCCCTTGGAATCAATACAATCGGACTTCCGGGAACCATTGACCTGGATATTGCATGTACGGATTACACCATCGGTTTTGACACAGCTGTCAACACGGCCATGGAAGCCATTGACAAGATCCGTGACACCTCCACCTCCCATGAGCGCTGCAGCATCGTGGAGGTAATGGGAAGGAACGCGGGCTATCTTGCGCTGTGGTGCGGCATTGCCAACGGGGCAGAGGATATCCTTCTCCCGGAGCGGTATGACGGGGATGAGCAGGCGCTGATCAACCGGATCATCGATAACCGCAGACGGGGCAAGAAGCACAATATCATCATTAACGCCGAGGGAATCGGACATTCCGGCTCCATGGCAAAGCGTATTGAGGCAGCCACCGGAATCGAGACAAGGGCAACCATCCTGGGACACATGCAGAGGGGCGGCACGCCAACCTGTAAGGACAGGGTTTACGCTTCCATCATGGGTGCCAAGGCGGCAGAACTTCTGGCTGAAGGCAAGAGCAACCGTCTGGTGGCCTATAAGCACGGCGAATTCGTGGATTATGATATCCAGGAAGCCCTGAACATGAAAAAGGATATTCCGGAAGAGCAGTATGAGGTTGCAAAGCTGCTCATAAGGTAAGGGGCGCTGCGGCAGTGTATCAATAATGTAAGGCCCTGGCCGCATCCGAATATAGAATGAATGGAAAGTCCGCGCCTGCGGTAGGTTATCTCCTCCGGGGCAGCGGACTTTTGTGGAGAGATGAGATGATGGATACAAAGGTGCTCTGCGGAGCCAATTCCTATGAACAGAAGTATTATTTTAACCAGGAGTTCAGTTCACTGCCCCAGTCCATTAAGGATGAGCTGCACATCATGTGCGTTCTTTATACTGAGGATGTGGGGGGGATCCTGACCCTGGAGTTTGATGACAGCGGAGCCCTGGAATTCAAGGTCACGGCTCCTGAGGAGGATTACCTGTTTGATGAGATTGGCAGTGTCCTTAAGATTAAGCAGTACCAGGAAGAAAAGAGGGAGATGCTTGAATCCCTGGAACTGTACTACAGGACATTTTTCCTGGGGGAAGATCTGGACCTGGACGGTGAAGAATAGATGGAACTGCGGATAGGAAACACCATTCTTGACAATAATGTGATACTGGCACCCATGGCAGGAGTGACGGACCTGCCATTTCGTCTGCTCTGCCGCGAACAGGGGGCCGGATGTGTGGTGACGGAGATGGTCAGTGCAAAGGCCATCCTGTACAATAACAGGAACACAAAGGAGCTGATGCAGATACACCCGCAGGAGCGCCCGGCAGCCATCCAGCTCTTTGGCTCGGACCCGGATATCATGGCTCAGATTGCTGCCAGGATTGAGGACGGTCCATATGATTTCATTGATGTGAACATGGGGTGTCCAGTGCCTAAGATCGTGAATAACGGAGAAGGCTCCGCCCTTATGAAAAATCCTGAACTGGCTGAAAAAATCCTTTCAGCCATGGTGAAGGCGGTGAAGAAGCCGGTTACGGTCAAGTTCCGCAAGGGATTCAATGACACCTGCGTCAATGCGGTGGAGTTTGCAAAAATGGCTGAGGCCAGCGGCGTGGCGGCAGTGGCTGTCCATGGCAGGACAAGGGAACAGTACTATTCAGGAAAGGCTGACTGGGATATCATCCGGCAGGTGAAGGAGGCGGTGAGGATTCCTGTGATTGGGAACGGGGACATTTTCACGCCCCAGGATGCCGGGCGGATGATGGAAGAGACCGGCTGCGATGGAATCATGGTGGCCAGGGGCGCCAAGGGGAATCCGTGGATCTTCAGGCGGATCAGCCATTACCTGGACACAGGGGAAATCCTTCCCGGTCCTTCTATAGAAGAGATACAGGCAATGATCCTCCGCCATGGGCAGATGCTGGCGGAGTACAAGGGCGAACAGACCGCCATGCGTGAGATGCGGGGGCATGTGGCCTGGTACACCAAGGGAATGCCCCATTCAGCTGCCCTCAGGAACGAAATCAACCAGGTGGAAACCCTGAAAGGACTGGCAGGACTTCTGAATCGGACCGCACCGTCAATCCCGCCGTCAGATCCACGGTGAAAAGATGGAAACCATTCTTGACAATAGCCATATTTTCTTATATAATACACTGAATGTGTAGGTAGTAAGACAGATACTTAAGTGAAAACAAACATAAATCAAAGAATCAAAAGGAAGGAAGCAGGTAAAATGGCGGATAAGAAACACATATTGACATATGCCGGACTCAAACAGTATGAGGATGAACTGCAGAATCTGAAGGTTGTCAAAAGAAAAGAAGTAGCACAGAAAATCAAGGAAGCCAGGGAGCAGGGGGACCTGTCCGAGAACGCGGAGTATGACGCTGCCAAGGATGAGCAGAGGGACATCGAGCTGCGCATCGAGGAGCTGGAAAAGCTGCTTAAGAACGCAGAGGTTGTTGTGGAGGATGAGATTGACCTTGACAAGATTAACATTGGATGTAAGGTCAAGCTTCTGGATGTTGAATATGATGAAGAGATGGAATTCTATATCGTAGGTTCCACCGAGGCCAATAGCCTGCAGAATAAGATAAGCAATGAGTCGCCGGTAGGCCGCGCCCTGATCGGCAAGGTTGTGGGTGACTGTGTTGAAGTGGAGACACAGGCCGGGGATATCCAGTACAAGGTGCTGGAAATCCAGAGGGTTTCATAAGGAAACCGATTGATAGAATAGATGAACGCAGGAGGAGTGCGAAACGTGGGAGATCAGCAGAAGGTTAACCAGGCAGAACAGGATTTGAATCATGTGCTGAAGGCCAGGCGGGATAAGCTGGCAGAACTTCAGGCAGCTGGAAAGGACCCTTTCCAGATTACAAAATATGATGTGACTGCCCATAGCATGGATGTGAAAGACAATTACGGGCAGTGGGAAGGGAAGGAAGCAGCCATCGCAGGCCGTATGATGTTCAAGCGCGTCATGGGTAAGGCTTCTTTCTGCAATATCCAGGATTTAAAAGGCAATATCCAGGTCTATGTTGCCCGCGACAGCGTAGGGGAAGAGCCGTACAAGGATTTTAAGAAAATGGACATCGGTGATGTGGTTGGCGTCAGGGGAACTGTGTTCACCACCAAGACAGGCGAGATTTCCATCCATGCCACAGAGGTGACCCTTCTCTCCAAGAGCCTTCAGGTGCTTCCTGAGAAGTTCCATGGACTGACAGACACGGATATGCGTTACCGCCAGCGTTATGTGGATTTGATCATGAACGCGGAGGTGAAGGATACCTTCATCAAGCGTTCTAGGATCCTTGCCGCCATCCGTAAGTATCTGGGCGGGGAAGGCTTCATGGAAGTGGAGACCCCCATGCTGGTTGCCAATGCGGGCGGAGCTGCAGCAAGACCTTTTGAAACCCACTTCAATGCACTGGATGAGGATTTAAAGCTTCGTATTTCACTGGAGCTTTACTTAAAGAGGCTGATTGTAGGCGGCCTTGAAAGGGTTTATGAGATTGGACGCGTGTTCCGCAACGAGGGACTGGACACCAGGCATAACCCGGAGTTCACCCTGATGGAACTGTACCAGGCATATACGGATTACCATGGCATGATGGACCTGACAGAGAACCTGTACCGTTTTGTGGCACAGGAGGTGCTGGGGACCACCACCATTACCTATAACGGGATCCAGATGGATTTAGGCAGGCCATTTGAACGTATTACCATGGTGGATGCGGTGAAGAAGTATTCCGGCGTGGACTTCTCACAGATCCACACCCTGGAAGAAGCCAGGGCAGCTGCCAGGGAAAAGCATGTGGAGTTTGAGGGGCGCCATAAGAAGGGCGACATCCTGAACCTTTTCTTTGAGGAGTTTGTGGAAGAGCATCTGGTCCAGCCGACCTTTGTCATGGACCATCCCATTGAAATCTCACCGCTGACCAAGAAGAAACCGGAGGATCCGGAGTATGTGGAGCGTTTCGAGTTCTTCATGAACGGCTGGGAGATGGCCAATGCCTATTCTGAACTCAATGACCCAATTGACCAGAGGGAGCGTTTCAAGGCCCAGGAGGAACTGCTGGCCCAGGGGGATGAGGAAGCAAACCACACGGATGAGGACTTCATCAATGCCCTGGAAGTGGGTATGCCTCCCACAGGCGGCATTGGGTTTGGAATCGACCGTATGTGCATGCTGCTGACGGATTCAGCGGCAATCCGGGATGTGCTGCTGTTCCCGACCATGAAGACACTGGGCGGTTCTGACGCGCCTAAGAAGGCTGAAAAGCCAGTAGGGAAATCCGTGGATGCTGAAGAAAAAGCAGAAGTGGAAATTGATTTTTCTAACGTGAAGATTGAGCCATTGTTTGAAGAAATGGTTGATTTTGAAACATTTGCAAAATCTGATTACCGTGCTGTGAAGATCAAAGACTGTGTTGCAGTACCGAAAAGTAAGAAACTTCTACAGTTTACCTTAGATGACGGTTCAGGCACGGACCGCACGATCTTAAGCGGGATCCATGAGTATTATGAGCCGGAAGAGCTGATTGGGAAGACGGCCATTGCCATTGTAAACCTGCCTCCGCGCAAGATGATGGGCATTGATTCCTGCGGTATGCTGATATCTGCGGTACATGAGGAGGACGGGGCAGAAGGGCTCCATCTTCTGGTGGTGGACGACCATATCCCGGCTGGTGCAAAGCTGTACTAAGAGGTTGTTTGATGATTCATTCCTGAACAGGGAATTTATTTCTGATTAGCAGTAAGAGGACATTTCTAAGAGGGATTTTAGAAATGTCCTTTTTGCTTTGACCGTAACGTGGTATAATATATATGTTTGTCTTAAGAGAAGTAGATTAAAGGGGAATATCAATGAAAAAGGGAATAAAATCAGGACTTTTCATAACGGTAGCCTTATCTGCGGCCCTGATATCGGGCTGCGGCGCCGGAAACCGGGTGGTGAATTACGGCAAGGCCCAGGAAGAGCCTGTGATGATTACTTTTTTTGGAAATAAATATGAGACGGAAAACGTGATTGTGATTGAGGAAATCATTACCGGTTTCATGAAGGAAAACCCGGACGTACGGGTATCCTATGAGAGCCTGAAGGGAACGGAATATTATGACGCCCTCTGCAGGCGCATGGCGGCTGGTAAAGGGGATGATATCTTCATGGTGAACCATGACACGGTGCTGGAGCTGCGGGATAAGGGACAGCTGGCGGACCTTTCCGGTGTCAGTACGCTTTCTAATTATACGGATATCATGCTCAGCCAGATGGGGGATGACGGGAAGATATACTGGCTGCCTACAACCGTGTCCGTGTTTGGCCTTTACTGCAATATGGACCTGTTAAAGGAACATAAGCAGAAGATACCGGAAAACCTTGGGGAGTGGGAGGATACATGTGGATATTTTCTTTCACAGGGCATGACGCCGGTCATTGCCAATAATGACATTTCCTTAAAAACACTGGCAATCGGCAGGGGATTTTATGACGTATACCAGGAAAAACGTCAGATGGAGGTGTTTGAACGCCTGAACAGAGGACAGGAACCCATCAGCAGGTATCTGGGGCCTGGCTTTTCCCTGGCAGAGGAACTGATAACCAGAGGTTATGTGGATGCAGGGAAATCCCTTACAACAATGAAAACCTCAGATGACCTGGAGGAATTTGTCAGGGGTGAGTCCCCCTTCATGCTGACCGGCGCATGGGCGGCCGGCCGGGTAAAAGGCATGGAACCGGATTTTAAGTTCCAGGTGGTCCCTTACCCGGTCCTGGATGAGGGGAATCTTGTGGTCATTAATGCGGATACGCGTCTGAGCATCAATGCTGACAGTGAATATCCCGAGGCGGCGGCGCGGTTTGTGGAATACTTTACCAGGCCGGAGAATATTCAGAAATTCGCGGACCAGCAGTCTTCCTTAAGCCCGCTGAAAAACGGGGCGCCTTCATCTGTCAAGGAAATTGAACCTTTGATATCCTGCTACCAGGAAGGCAGGACCGTGATCGGTACGGACGGATTTCTCGAACTTCCAATATGGAACCTGACGGCGGAGGTTTCCCGGAAGCTTCTTTCGGGGGAGCCGCTTGAAGCTGTCATGGACTGGATGGACAAACAGGGCATTACAGAAGGAGGGACACCATGACGGACCGCAATGGTGTAAACATTAAATCAAAAATCATCCTGGCAGCGGTCCTGATTGGCGCGGCCCTTAGTTTCCTTACCTTCCTTTTCGTGCAGGATGTGAGCACGCAGCTTTGGGAACAGTCCATCCATACAATCATGGAAAGCACGAAGCAGGGCTGTACCACACTGCGCATACAGCTTCAGGAAGCGTATGAGGATATGGAGGACGCGGCAGTGGAGCTGGGCGGATATTCTTTGCTGCAGAAGCAGGAGATTGGGGAAATACTGGAGCACTCCGCCCGCTCGCGCCATGGGGTAAGCCTCTACCTTCCCGACGGCACCTGCCTGCCCGGACATGGGGGATGGGATGAAGAGGCCGGGAAACAGATATTCGGACAGCAGGGGGAAAGCGGCATCATCAACCCGCATATAAGCAGCGTGACAGGGGTGAATGTGTTCAACCTCTACAATCAGGTTGTCCTGGCTGACGGCACAAAGGCTTATCTGGTTAAGGAGTATGAAGTGGACACCATTGTGGACAGCTTCAGTCTTTCCTTTTATGATAATGCAGGCTTTTCTTATGTTGTGAACACAAAGGGGGATATACTGATCCGTTCCCCCCATCCGGGCAGCAATAAAACCGTGAGGAACCTTTTTGATATGCTGGATGTGCCGCAGAATGCGCCAGAACAGCTGGAAGAGTTCAGCCAGGCCCTGGAAAACGCGGGAAATGGCTGGGCGGTGTTCACATACCAGGGGGAAAAGACCGTATTCTGCTTCATACCGCTAAAGCTGCAGTCTGACTGGTATCTGGTATCAATCATCCCGCAGCATACCGTGAATGAGCAGACCAATGAAATCCTCATGCGGGCCCTGTCCCTGATGGCCAGCATCATATTGGGGATATCTGTCCTGGCCGCCTTTTATATCCGCTATGTGAGAAGGACCAATAAGCGGCTCATGGACCAGGCCGCCTACATCGGACATCTGTATAACGCTGTGCCGGAAGGCATTGCCCTGATAACTGTGGAAGAACCCAACCGGTTCATCCAGCTTAACAGGGAAGGGATGGAACTGCTTGGATATCCGGAAGGCACCTCCAATGAGGCCATATCCGGAAGGAGCATCAGGGAAGTCATACTCCCGGATGACCATGAGGATATGGACCGGCTCCTTGACCATGCATCAAGGGAAGGAGGCAAGGCCGGATTTGAAAAGCGCATGCTGAAAAACAGCGGGGAAGTTTTCTGGGGAGCAGGTATTCTGGAGAAGACGATGGATGAAAATGGAACCCCTGTGCTGATTGCAACCTTTCATGACATAACAGCCGAGAAACTGGAAGAGGAAGCAGCGGAACGCGACAAGCTCCAGGAACGCATCACATTGGTGGGGGCCATCTCCAATGCCTATCCGGTAATCATACGCCTGAACCTGACCAGGGATACCCTGAATTTCATCTATGTCAGACAGGGTCTCATGACGGACCTGGGAAGCCAGCAAACATACAGCCGGCTTTATGAGGATTTTTCATCCGGCGTGCACCCGGATAACCGGAAGGAATACGCAAGCCGTTTTTCACTGGAATCCCTGCGTGAAAGCCTGGTACATAATAAGAATGAGGTATTCCTGGAATCAAAGCATCTGCTGGCGGACGGGGAGTATCACTGGATATCCACCCAGATCATCTATGTGGATAATCCTTATTCAGATGATATGCTGGCCATCCTTATTTCACGCCGTATTGACGAACAGCGCCATGAAGAGGAACAGCAGCGCCTGGCCCTTGAGAGCGCCCTGGACAGCGCCAAGGCGGCAAGCAATGCAAAGAGCCGCTTCCTTTCCAACATGAGCCATGATATACGTACCCCTATGAATGCCATCATAGGGATGACGGCAATAGCAGCCGCACACATTGACGACCGGGACAGGGTTCTGGAATGCCTGAAAAAGATTAATCTTTCAGGAAAACATCTCTTAAGCCTGATTAACGATGTCCTGGATATGTCAAAGATAGAGAACGGAAAACTCTCAATGAGGGACGAACCTTTTAATTTCCCTGAACTGGTTGCTGATGCGGCCGAGCTTATACGTTCGCAGGCAAACGCAGGCCGGCTTGCCATGGATGTCTGTCTTTCACCCATGAAGCATGAAAATGTTGTTGGGGACCCCCTCCGGATGCGCCAGGTATGTATCAATATCCTGAGCAATGCGGTAAAATATACCCCGCCAGGAGGATTTGTCAGGATTGAGGCATGGCAGGAGGAAAGCCCGGTCCTGGGTTATGCAAACTATGTGTTCCGCTGCACGGACACAGGGGTGGGAATGGAACCGTCATTCCTGGAACATATCTTCCAGCCCTTTGAGCGCGCCCGGGACCATGCCGGCATGAGGGTTGCCGGTACCGGTCTTGGAATGGCCATAACAAAGAACATCATAGACCTGATGAATGGGGATATACATGTGGAAAGCAGTCCCGGCAAGGGTTCCGTCTTCACCATATCCATTCCGCTTAAGCTGCAGGATGCGCCTAAGGAGCAGGTGCCGGAGGCATGGCTTGGGATAAACAGCCTGATTGTGGATGACGACAGGCAGACATGCCTCAATGCAGTGGAACTGCTTCGGGATATGGGACTCAGGGCCTGCTTTGTCACGGACGGCGAAACAGGTGTAAGGTATGTGGCGGATGCAAAGGACACAAAAGCCCCATATGAACTCATAATCATTGATTGGAAGATGCCTGGCATGGACGGGGTTGAAACAGCGCGCCGTATCAGGGAAAACGTGGGGGAGGCGGTGCCGGTCATCATCCTGACCGCTTATGACTGGTCGGAGATAGAGTGTGAGGCCAGGGAGGCAGGGGTTACTGCCTTTATCTCCAAACCTTTCTACCGCTCTAAAATGTGTTACCTGCTCAGGGGATTGGACGGAAGCGCGGGAGAGGATAAAAGGACGGAAAAGAGGCTGGATTATAAAGGGAAACGGATCCTGCTGGTAGAAGACAATGAAATCAACCGGGAGATTGCCGGGACCCTGATCCGGGAGATGGGAATCATGGTTGAGGAGGCCGTGGATGGCGGAGAGGCCGTGGATAAGGTGATGAGGTCGGAGGAAGGATATTATGATTTGATATTCATGGATATCCAGATGCCGGTCATGGATGGATATCAGGCTGCCAGGGCAATCCGGGGCCTGGAACGGAGGGATGTATGCCGTATGCCGATCATTGCAATGACTGCCAATGCCTTTGAGGAGGATGTGAGGGCGGCCATAAGGGCCGGCATGAATGCACATTTTTCAAAACCCATTGACCTGGATGCATTGGAATCGCTGCTTTCCAGATACCTGAATGGTGAAAGCGGAAAATAGGACGGGCGCCGGAATGAATTCCCGGCACCTGTTCTTTTTGGGAAAACAATTCTTCCAGTTCCTTACAAAAACATAAAAATTAATTTAAGGTGTCGCAAAACATAAAAACTTGTGGTATACTAAATTGATATGTTATGAGATTCCTAAGGAGTGCCTATGCTGAACGAGGAAAAGGTCAAATATATGACGGAATTGGCCATATTTGAAAAGAATGAAGGCAAGAAGATATTCCCTATCAACCGCTATTTTAAAAAGGATTATGTAGGCGGACAGATGTTCCGCTCATTTTTTGGGTATACCTTCTGTTATTGTCTGCTGCTTCTGATGTGGGTTCTCTATAAACTGGACGAGCTGCTGAATGATATGAGTATTGACGAAATCCTTCACTCTGCAAAGCAGTGGGGGATCATCTATGTGGCAGGCCTGGTGGTTTACCTGTTCATTACCTGGATTGTGTATGCCAAGCGGTATGATTACGCGTCCCGCTCCCAGACCATGTACGCTTCCAAGCTTAAGCATCTGCTGAAGCGCTACGATAAGGACAGGACTGACAGAATGAGGGATAACAGAGGAGGAAGGGCCAGATGACAAGTCTTCTGCTATGGAAAGAGCAATTAAAGCAATTTTATAATAAGTACAGTTATGGCGTACAGCCGGTCATCCGTTTCCTGTTTGCACTGTGTACGTTCCTGAGCCTGAACGCCAATATCGGCTATATGAACAAGCTTAAGAACCCGTTGGTAATCATCCTGGTATGCCTGGTAAGTTCCCTTTTGCCCTACGGCGCCATCGTATTCCTGGCAGCCTGCCTTCTTGTGGCCCATGTTTATGCTGTGTCGCTGGAGATGGCCCTGATTACGCTGGTGCTTATATTGACCGTTGCAATCCTTTACTATGGTTTCAAGCCCGGGGACAGCTACCTGATTGTACTTACACCCCTGGCATTCCTGTTTAAGATTCCCTACGCAATCCCTCTTTTGGTGGGACTGGGAGGCAGCCTTGCATCCGTAATCCCGGTGGGTTGCGGGGTTTTCCTGTATTATCTTGTGATGTATGTAAAGCAGAACGCAGGTGTCCTCACCAATGAAGGCTCTGTGGACATTGTGCAGAAGTACAGCCAGATCCTTAAGTCCGTCATATTCAACCAGACCATGATGGTCATGATTGCAACCTGTGCTGTGGGCATCATCATCGTGTATCTGATACGCAGGCTGTCCATGGATTATTCATGGATCATTGCCATCGTAGCCGGTTCCGTGGCAGAACTGCTGGTTATCTTTGTGGGGGATTTTGTTTTTGGCGTATCCGTGGCAGTGGGCCAGCTGATTCTGGGCATACTATTGTCAACCCTCATTGCGGTGGTATATAATTTCTTTATCATCACAGTGGATTATACCAGGACGGAATATGTCCAGTTTGAAGATGACGATTATTATTATTACGTCAAGGCAGTGCCCAAGATGAACGTGAGCACCCCGGATGTAAAAGTACAGAAAATAAGTTCCAGAAAACGCAGCACAAGGGAGAGAAACGTGTATTAATGAAAAAGATTAAATGCAAGGAGGTGACGACATGGCAGAAATGTTAGGACAGATGTCATCATGGCTGACTCTGCTGCCAAGGATATCACTTGGGAATATTCTGGAGATGGTTATCATCTCCTTCCTGGTGTATGAAATCCTTGTATGGATTAAGAACACCAGGGCATGGAACCTGTTAAAGGGCCTGCTGGTCATCCTGCTGTTTGTGGTATTTGCTGCCGTGTTCCACCTGACCGTTATATTATGGATATTGGAAAACACCACGACCATTGCAGTGACAGCCCTGCTGGTAATATTCCAGCCTGAACTGCGCAAAGCCCTGGAACAGCTGGGAAGCCGCAACATAATATCCAACATCCTTTCCTTTGATGACGGAAAGGACAGCCAGGCGTTCAGTGACAGGACCATCAACGAGCTTGTCAGGGCCACCTTTGAGATGGCCAAAGTAAAGACAGGGGCCCTGATGGTAATCGAGAGAGGGTCCTCCCTGAAGGAAATCGAGAGGACGGGGATAGAGATTAACGGCCTGGTGACCAGCCAGCTGCTGATTAACATATTCGAACACAACACCCCGCTTCATGACGGCGCGGTTGTCATACGTGGAAACCGCATTACCGCGGCAACCTGTTATCTGCCGCTGTCCGACAACATGACCATCAGCAAGGACCTGGGTACCCGCCACAGGGCAGCAGTAGGCGTCAGCGAGGTGACGGACAGTGTGACAATCGTGGTTTCTGAGGAAACAGGAAGGGTTTCCGTGGCAGAGGAAGGGATGCTGACTAAAATTGCAGACGCAGAAGGCTTAAAGAAGATCCTTTCCACCGTTAAGGAGGAATCTGTTTCTTTAAACCGTTTTAAAATATGGAAGGGAAGGCTGAAGAATGGAAAAAAAGCTGTCTAATAACCTTGGGCTTAAAGTACTTTCCGTCTTCCTGGCATTCTTTGTATGGCTGGCGGTGATGAACATTGCGAATCCAAAAGTTACGCGCAGCCAGGAGGTGCCCCTGGAAATACTCAATGAGAGTATCCTTGAATCCAGCGGAAAGACATATGAAGTCATAGGCGACAGGGACACGGTCAGCGTGTACTATAAGGTAACCACATCGGATTCCGCCAATATAAAGGCGTCTGATTTCAGGGCCTATATTGATTTGGCGGATGTGTATGAACCCACAGGCGCGGTGCCGGTTAAACTGGAAGTGAAGAATAACAGCAACAAGCTGGAATCCGTGGTATCAAAGCCCAGCGTCATCCGGATTGAGACAGAGGATTTACAGCGCAAGCCCTTTAATCTTGAGACAAAGACGGAAGGCGTGCCCGAGGATGGATATAATCCCGGCGTGGCCACTGTTTCACCCACGTATATATATGTAAGCGGACCCGTGTCCGTGGTTGGACGGATCAGTTCCGTGGGGATTGTGATTAATGTTGAGGGAGCCAACAGCGACCTGTCAGGCACATTGCCTGTGAGGTGCTTTGACGCCAATAACAATGACCTTACGGATCAGATTGGCGACAGGGTGACCTTCAGCCGCTCTGAGATTGATTATACCCTCCCCATACTGAAGGAGAAGAACCTGAACCTGACCTTTGAGACAGAAGGGACAGTGGCAGACGGTTACCGGTTTACGGGCATTGAGAGCAGCAGGAATTACGTGGAGGTCAAAGGACTCAAGTCCGACCTGGCCAGGGCGAATTCGGTCACGGTCCCAAAGTCTGAGCTGAACATGGACGGTGCAACAGGGGATAAGGAAGTCACCATTGACCTGAACAAGTACCTGCCGGAGGGGGTTGAGCTGGCGGACCCGGCTGCCAATGAGATTAAGGTGGTCATCAAGGTGGAGGCCCTGGAGAGCAGGACGTATGAGATGCCTGTGAGCCAGATTAAGCAGGTTGGCGCATCCGGCCAGTATGATTATGAATATGACAGGAAATCACTCAATATAGTAGTAAAGGGACTGAAGGAAGACCTGGACCAGCTGACAGCTGCAGCAATCCAGGCTGAGCTGGATGTAAGCAGCATGGAACCAGGGGATAACATGGGGACGGTAACGCTTCTGCTGGGCGATGCCTATGAGCTTGTAAGCGGCAACAGCGTTCTGGTAACAGTCACTGAGAAAGGGCCGTCTGCGGCAGATGAGACAACAGAAGAAGGCGAAAGCCATTCCGTGGCCGATGAATCCGGGGATCCTGTGAAGGAAACAACCGGGGCATAGTGACCGGGAATTCATTCCCTCCATCCGCAGGCTCTAGAGCGTGTTTGAAAATTCATTCCCGCCATCTGCACGCCCCACTTCGCGGCATATTTGG
>OLOS01000120.1_pt1 | contig 92580 bp, 78 predicted proteins | sample 1672631 | NCBI WGS metagenome assembly OLOS01 (sample SAMEA3136707, study PRJEB25190) | human gut metagenome | biome: human gut; feature: human-associated habitat; material: faeces | place: Austria | collected 2013
GTAAAATTTATGTGAGCGTGCTGGAAGAGGCCCGGTCGCAGGACGCGCTGCGCGGACTAAAATCTGCGGGCGGCTGGCTGCGGCGCGAACTCGGCAGCCGGTTACAGCTGCGCTATACGCCGGAACTCGTCTTCACGCTCGACGATTCTCTCAAATACGGCGCGCACATGTTCGATCTTCTCGAGAAGCTTGAACGGCAGGAGGCTGCACGGGAGGCGGAGAAGGCCAATGACGAGGGCTGAATTCTGCGCGTTTGCGCGCGCGCATGACAACTTTGTCATTCTGACCCACCGCCGCCCGGACGGCGATACCATCGGCAGCGCAAGCGCGCTGTGCCTCGGACTGCGGCAGCTTGGAAAGACGGCGTTCGTCCTGACGAACGAGCAGTTCACACCGCGCTTCACCCCGTTTTTGGACGGGCTTGTCTGCGGGGCACTGCCCGCGGGCGCGACCATTATTTCTGCGGATATCGCGTCCGAGGGCCTTTTGTCCTTTGATGCTGTGCGCATGGGCCTTATCCCCGTCTGCGCGGTCGATCATCACGGCAGCAATTCACTCACCTGCCCGAAGCTTGTCGAAGCGGATAAGGCTGCCTGCGGCGAGATCATTCATGCAATCCTGCTGGAACTCGGCGTGACCGTTACAAAGCGGATCGCGGAGTGTCTGTATGTGGCGATCTCGACGGATACGGGCTGTTTCAAGTTTTCCAACACTACGTCCAATACCCATCGCACGGCGGCTGCGCTGATCGAAGCGGGCGCGGACGTGTATCCTATCAACAAGTTTTTTTTCGATACCAAGAGTTTTTCCCGCCTCCGGCTGGAGGCAAAGCTGACGGAGACGATGGAGTTTTACGCGAACGGAGCCGTCGGTATGTGCGTCATGCCGAAGAGTTTGCTTGCAGAGTTTTTCGTCACCGAGGACGATCTGGACTCGATCTCCGGCTTCGCCCGCAGCATTGAGGGCGTGCAGATCGGCGTCATGATCCGCGAGGTCGAGGACGGCCTCGGGAAGATCAGCCTGCGCACCGAAGCGCCGTATGACGCGGCGAAGATTTGCGGCCTGCTCGGCGGCGGCGGCCATGCCGCTGCGGCGGGGGCCAGTGTCCCCGGCGGCATTGAGGGCGCGAAAACAGCCGTTTTACAAGCGCTGCGCGACAGCGGCGTGAAGCTTTGAAGGAGAGCCTATGGCAAACGGAATCCTTGTGATTGACAAGAGCGCCGGTTGGACGAGTCAGGACGTGGCCGCCAAGCTGCGCGGCGTGTTTCATGAACGCCGTGTCGGCCATGGCGGCACGCTCGACCCGATGGCAACCGGCGTTCTGCCCATTTTTATCGGCCGCGCGACAAGAGCGGCAGAATTTCTGGAATCGGCGGAAAAGGAATACATCGCAGGCCTTTGCCTCGGCGTTGTGACCGACACGCAGGATACGAGCGGGAATATTCTCGAAACGCATCCCGTGACTGCCACGCGGGAGGCAGTTCAGGCCGCACTTGCGCAGTTCCTTGGCCCCATCGAGCAAATCCCGCCCATGTATTCCGCCGTTAAAATTGGTGGCCAGAAGCTTTATGAACTAGCCCGCAAGGGCAAGGAGATTGAGCGCAAGCCCCGCAGCATCACCATTCATGAGTTGGAACTGCTGGAAGGGGAGGGGACGGAGTTTACCCTCCGCGTCCGCTGCTCCAAGGGGACGTATGTCCGCACGCTTTGCCACGATCTGGGCCGCGCGCTCGGCTGCGGCGGGTGTATGTCGGCTCTGCGCCGGACACGGGCGGGCAGCTTTGCGCTTTCGCAGGCCGTTACCATGCAGCAGGTGCTGGAGTTTGCGGCGGAGCACGACCCGCAGCAGCTGCTCATGCCCGTTGACGCGGTCTTTTCGGCGCATCCGCCGCTCATCGTCACGATGGGACAGGCTGCAAAACTCAAAAACGGCGCGCAGGTCAAGGACTGGCAATTCAGCTTCGGTACTTACCGCGTTTACGCCGAGGACGGCGAATTTTTGCTGCTTGGCCGTGTGGAAAATGGGGTACTTACCACCATCAAGAGTTTTTTCGAGGTGAACACACTTGCAACATGACCGCGTTCTGGCGCTCGGATTTTTTGACGGCATCCATCTGGGCCACGCTGCACTTTTGAACAAAACGCGGCAGCGCGCGCAGGAACTGGGCCTTACACCGGCGGCCATGAGTTTTGATACGCATCCGGATACGCTTGTGTTCGGAACGCGCGTTCCGCTTCTCAACACGATGGCCGAGCGTGAGTTTCTCATGCGCAGGCTCTGCGGCGTTGAGGAAGTACTTTTTGCACACTTTGATGAGGCGATGATGCACATGCCGTGGGAGGTCTTCATCGAGGACTATCTCGTTCGGCGGCTGCGCGCCCGCCATGTGGTTTGCGGGCATGATTTTCACTTCGGCGACCGGGGACAGGGGAATCCCGCGCGGCTGCGCGAAAAGTGCTGCGCACTCGGCGTCGGCTGCGACGTGATCCCGGAAATTCAGCTGGACGGGCAGTGCGTTAGTTCAACAACCATCCGCGCGCTTTTGCGCGCCGGTGATTGCAAGGCTGCCGCGCGCCTGCTTGGCCACGGCCAGCTTGTCACCGGCATTGTGCAGAAGGGTGCGGGCCGTGGTGCGGGACTGGGGTTCCCGACGGCCAATCTGATTTTTTCTCCGGATGTGCTCGTCCCGGCCTTCGGCGTCTACCGCGCGGAGGCGGAACTTGACGGCAGGCACTATCCTGCCTGCGTCAATATCGGTGTCCATCCGACGCTTGGCGCACTGCAAGCGCCGGTGCTGGAGGCCAATCTGATCGGCTTCTCCGGCAATCTATATGGAAAGGAACTTGCAATCTGGCTGGAGGATCATATCCGCGGGGAACTGCGCTTTGAAAGCGTGCAGGCGCTGCGTGACCGCGTTTTGTATGACCGGCAGCTGGTCGCGGACTTTTATCAGAGATGAAGCTTACACGCATTGACGCTTCCCATCCGCTGTTTGAAGCGTCGTTTACCCTTTACGAAGCCAGCTTCCCGCCCAACGAGCGGCGTATGCGGGAAGATCACCTGCGCGCGCTGCAGGATGCGGACTTTTCCCCGCTCGGTGCAGTTGAGGATGGCATGCTTCTGGCGGATGTGTTCTTATGGGAGACGGAAGACTTCTGCTATCTTGAACATTTTGCTGTTCAGCCGTCTCTGCGCGGCCACGGGACTGGCAGCACGATTCTCCGGCAGCTGCTGACGCAGGACAAGCCTTTGATTCTGGAGATCGAACCGCCGGAGGATGAGATTACCTGCCGCCGCAAGCATTTTTACGAGCGAAACGGCCTGTGTGCGCAGCCGTATGGCCATGTGCAGCTTCCATTTCAGGGCGGCGGTCCCATTGTTCCGCTTGTCATCATGTCAAACCGGAATCTAAGCGCGCAGCAGTGCCGCGCATTTCAACAATATCTGCTGAACCGTGTCGTCCGGTACACGCAGTACCGGAAAACGCTTGACATGGCTGATATAATTGACATATAATACACATCGTATGATTGCCGGAGGGAGGTGTGTTCAATGGCGGAGGGCGTGAAGATCGCCGCGCGGAACCAGAAAGCGTTCCATGAATATTTCATCGATGAAAAATTCGAGGCCGGCATCGAACTCACCGGAACCGAGGTCAAATCCATCCGCCTCGGCACGCTCAGTCTGAAGGAAGCATGGTGTCAGATCAAGGACGGCCAGCTGTTCATCCGGCAGATGCACATCGCACCCTACGAGCAGGGCAATATCTTCAACAAAGACCCGCTTCGCCCGCGCAGGCTCCTCATGCACAAGCGTGAGATCATGCGGCTGTACGGCAAGGTGAAGCAGGACGGATATGCGCTGATCCCGCTGAGCGTCTATTTCCGCGGCAGTCTCGTCAAGGTCGAGGTTGCGCTCGCAAGAGGCAAGAAACTCTACGACAAGCGAGACGACGCCGCAAAGAAAGACGCCAAGCGCCAGATCGACCGCGCAATGAAAGGACGGTAATCCTATGGAAAATCCCATTATGACCCTTACAATGACAGATGGCGGCAAAATCGTCTGCGAACTCTACCCCGAGAAGGCGCCGCAGAGCGTCCGCAACATGATCTCCCTTGCAAACAAGGGCTTTTACGACGGCCTGATCTTCCACCGCGTCATCTCTGGCTTCATGATCCAGGGCGGCTGCCCCAAGGGCACCGGCACCGGCGGTCCCGGCTACTGCATCAAGGGCGAGTTCAAACTGAACGGCGTGAAGAATAACCTCAGCCACAAGCGCGGTGTTCTTTCTATGGCCCGCGCGCAGGCAGCCAACTCCGCCGGCAGCCAGTTCTTCATCATGCACGAGGACGGCGAATTCCTCGATGGCCAGTACGCCGCGTTTGGCAAGGTGCTGGAGGGCATGGATGTCGTTGACAAGATCGCCGCTGTGAAGACCGACGGGAACGACCGTCCGCTTACTGAGCAGAAGATCGCTTCCATCCGCGTTGACACCAAGGGTGAGGAATACCCCGAGCCCGATAAACTCCGCGACCCCTACGGACGCGGATGACCGCGGCCGTCATAACCGGTGCGTCCGCCGGGCTTGGCGCGGAGTTCACGCGCCAGCTTGTGCGGGAATTCCCGGAGATCGAGGAATTCTGGCTTATCGCCCGTCGCGTGGGCAAACTTGAAGAGTTGGCCCAGCAGTTCCCGGACAAGAAATTTGTCTGCATGGGCCTGAACCTGCTCGACCCCAAAAGCTTCCGCTATCTCGGCGAAAAGCTTGCCGAGCAGAAGGCCGACGTGCGCGTGCTCGTCAATAACGCGGGCTGCGGCACGACGGGCAATATCGGCTTCGGCGCGACCTCAGCAGATGTTATGCGTGTCGTTGACCTCAATGTCCGTGCGCTGACCATGGTCACGCAGACAGTTATTCCATTTATGACGCGCGGGGCGAAGATCATCAACGTCTCGTCCATCGCGGCTTTCTGCCCTACGCCCCGCATGACGGTCTACAGCGCCTCCAAGGCGTATGTCTCCGCCTTTACCGGCGGCATCGCCGACGAGTTGCGGCCCAAGGGCATTTCCGTCACAGCCGTCTGTCCCGGCCCCATGAAGACCGAGTTCTTCGATGCCGCGGGCGACCATGACCTGTTCGGCAATATTCCATGGTGTGACCCCGTAAAGGTTGTTGCCGGGACAGTTCGGGCGGCGAAAAAGGGCCGGACGTTCTACACGCCGACCGTATTTAACAAGTTCTATCGCTTCGTGGCCAAGATCCTGCCCATGAAGTGGATGATAAAAGCAACGAGAGTTTAAGTTAGAGTTTTCCAGCGATCCGCAGCGGTTTCCCGCTGCTATATGGGGCTGCACTGGTTTCGACGGGGGCAGTGAGGCTGGATAAGCGGGCGGAGGCGCCTGGCCTCCATAAAACGGGCAATTTTTCTAAATTAACTGACAACACTTACGTTGCTCAGGCTGCCTAATTAGGCAACCCGTCCTCCCCGGAAGGGCCACGAGCCGGGCTTGGGCGTGATTTAGTGGCGTCCGTGAACGCAGTAAGCTTTGCCTGCGTCACGCATCATGAAGCTACTAAGGCGCGGAGAGTGTCTGCTCCCGCCGCGCCGAGGGAATGTAAATAACAGACTGCGCCCGGAGAAAGTCCAGTCAAGTTGCTTTCGGACAGGGGTTCGATTCCCCTCAGCTCCACCAAATAAAACTGCCATCCCGTCGGGATGGCAGTTTTATTTAGTCAAACCGAGCGGCGCAGGGATGCCTGCCGTTTACACCTGACAGAATGCTATTTCAGCATCTCATAGCGCACGATCAACTCCTGCGTTTCCTGTGCGGTCAGAAGTTCGAGATTTTGCTCCTTCCGATAGTCCTTCGGGGAGACGCCGACGACGGATTTAAAGATTCTTGAGAAATAATTCCCGCTGCCGAAGCCGGTCTGCAGCGCAATATCCTCGATGCGCATATCGCTTCGCTGCAGCAAGCGGCAGGCCATCTCAATTCGATATTTGATCAGGTACTGCACCGGTGTCGTTTTGAAGTTTTCCTTGAAAATCTTCGTGAGATAGGACGGCGAAAGATTGCAGATCTGCGCCATCTGGGTCAGCGTCAGATTGCTCTGATAGTTTGCCTGAATTGCTTCGACGCAGTTTTGCAAGCGGTTATTGGAGTGCCGCAGGCCCGGAAGGGCACGCAGCGTATCGTGAAGCGCCATGATGAACTCATAGGTGTAGGATGAGGCGGTAAAGAAATTGTCGATCTGCTTATTCACAGCCAGTCCGTAGAGTTTTTCCCAGCAGTTCAGAACCGGGCAGGCAGGCGGAAGCGTGTAGATATTTCCGTATTCGTTGATGATATTCCGGAGAATGCTGCCGCATACGGCGTTCATGGACAAAAACTGCAGTTCCCAGTGTGCGCTGTTTTTGGGCCTGAAATAATGCGTTGCGCCGGGCCGTTCGATCAGAAATGCCTGCCCGGGACGCAGCACATGCGTGTGAGAGTTGATTGTAATTGCTCCCTCACCGGAGACGGTATACTGAAAGATAAACTGGTTCTCTGAGGAGCCGAAGTTGTCGATTGAATATTTCTGCGGATATTTCCAATTCTCCCAGCCGAGTGAGATAAACGAAAAATAGTTATGATAGAGTTGGAAGAACTTAAAATGATATTCAAATGTCTGCAACTCGTGATTTTGCTGCGGCATGACGGCACCCCCTTGTCTTCCTCTTTACTATAAAGAAAAGTCGCGCCTCTGTAAATGCATGTTATAACTTTTTTTAGCACAAAATCATTCTTTCTGTTTGCGTAGGGAGCCTGAAAAGCCTTATTTTACAGCGCATATTTTATAGATGATCAAATAATGGGAGTGATATTATTTAGAAATTAACGAAAAAACTCCATTCATTATAATGCACAAAAATGATATATTATTCACATAACAGATGTGCGTTTTAGGCAAGGGCCCGCTTGAACGGCAGATGTAAGTGATAACGGAAAAATGAAAAGGAGAAACACAGCTTATGAAAAAACTGATTACAGCACTTTTGTGCGTATGTATCCTGCTGGGTGTTTACGGCTGCGCGGCAAAGCCGGCGACGGAAGATCCTGCGGCACAGGCGAAACCCACGCAGACAGAACAGACCCCGGCTGCTGACGCCCAGACCCTCGAGACTTCTGTACAGGACGAAACCGTCGATCCCTTCGGCGGGTATGACACGCCGATCACGCTGACGACAATCGTCGCCCAGACGCTGACGACCTCCTGCCCGGAGGGGGTCACGCTGGACGATAACCCGTGGAAAACGCTCTGGAACAGCAAGGGCATCGACGTACAGTACACGAGCGTTGCGGCCGATTTTGAGGACATGCCAACTAAAATCAACCTTGCTATCACCGCAGGCGAGTTCCCCGACTTTGCCAGCGTCAGCTACGCAACCTATAAGGAACTGCTTGAGGCCGACATGCTCACGGATATGACGGACATCTTTGAGCAGTACGCCTCTGACGACCTCAAAAAGCTGATGTACGCCGACGGCGGCGTTATGGCATCCAATGTGACGAAGGATGGCCGTCTGTACGGCCTTGTGCAGCCGGCGGATTATCTGGACAAGGGCGGCGTGGTTGCCATCCGGACGGACTGGCTGCAGGAACTCGGCCTTTCTGAGCCGAAGAGCATGGCAGATGTCTGGGACATTGCTGCAGCGTTCAAGGAGAATAACATGGGCGGCACCTGCACAATCGGCCTCGGCGCCACGAAGGAAATCAGCGACATGCTGGCCATGAAGTATCTCATCAACGCCGAGGGCGGCCTTGTCTCCACATGGCTGGAGCAGGACGGAGAACTGGTCTACAGCCTCATTCAGCCGGAAATGAAGACGGCACTTTCCGCACTGCATGACAAGTATGCGTCCGGTCTTCTCGACCAGGAATACGGCACGAAGTCTGAGCAGCAGCTCTTTGAGGATGCTGTCTCCGGCAAGAGCGGCGTTGTCATCTGCAACATGACTGCTCCGTTCTATCTCGACAACGGTATTTCCCTCGGCCAGGAGTGGGGTTATTACCCGCTGTATAACGAAGACGGCGGCTTCGCACCGGTTGAGGTCAGCACGAGCATCGGCTCCGTTGTTGTTGTCAGCAAGGACTGCAAAAATCCAGAAGCTGTCGTCAAGCTGTTCAACATGTTCATCAAGTATACGAACGAGGAGAGCCAGACCTACTCCGAAAGCGGCATCAACAATCTTTCCTATCCCGCCATCATCACTGCAACCGGCGTGAACCATGAAATCTACATCGCCTACACGCATTTCATCGACACCAATGAGGAACCGGCAGAATTTATCTCGAACTATGCCGGCACGGTCGAGACGTGCGAAAAATGGCGCCTTGAAAACGACGAGAGCGGACGGATTCTGTACACGATCTTTGGCCCGGACAGCACGCAGGGCGCGCTGGACGCCGAGATTAACGGCGGCGCCTATCTCATCAGCGCCTTTACCGGCACGCCCGGAGAGGCCTTCACCAAGAACGGCGGCAATCTGAACACGCTGGCAAACCAGATGATCACCAATATTATCACCGGTGCACAGCCCGTTGACTATTTTGATGAATTTGTCAACCTGTGGAAATCCAGCGGCGGCGACGCAATCACTGCTGAAATCAACGAATGGTATCAGAACCGATAAGCTGATCAGCCCCGTTTCGTAACCGGATGCGGAAGCGCCTGTCTGACACGCGCTTCCGCATCGCAGCATGCAGGGCTTTTGCCCCCTGATATTTTGTACATCGCAGATCATAATCGTCCGGGCCGCGCGCCGCGCGGTCCGGACGGGAAAGAGAGGAAAGCATGGCATCGCTTCCGACAACAAAGAAAAAACCGGTCTCCAATTTCCGCAAGAATCTCCCCCTTCACCTGATGCTGCTGCCGGCGGTGATTCTGCTTCTGATTTTCAACTACGTTCCCATGGGCGGCATTGTCATGGCGTTCCAGGACTACCGGGTCACGAAGGGACTGTTCAAATCCGAATGGGTCGGACTGGACAATTTCCGCTTCCTGATGTCCTATCCGGATTTCTGGAACATCATGAAAAACACGCTTGTGATCGCCTGCGCGAAGCTGATTCTGGGCCTGATCGTCCCGGTCGTGTTTGCGCTTCTGCTCAACGAACTGAAAAGCAAGCGCTTTGTCAAGATTACGCAGACGCTGGTCTATCTGCCGAATTTCCTGTCATGGGTTATTCTGGGCGGTATTTTCGCAACGCTTTTGTCACCGGGCGGCCTGATCAACCATATTCTTGAGATGCTCGGGCTTGGAAATTATTATTTTATGGGCGACAACTCACTTTTCCCTGGTGTGCTGATCGTCACAGATATCTGGAAAAACTTCGGCTACGCATCCATTATCTATCTGGCTGCGCTCACGGGCATCGATCCCGGGCTTTATGAAGCGGCTGCGATTGACGGTGCGGGAAAATTCCGGCAGCTGATTCACGTTACACTGCCCGGCATCGCGCCGATCATCTTCGTCATGGCCGTTCTGTCGCTTGGAAATATCCTGAACGCGGGTATGGACCAGGTCATGAACATGTACAGCCCGCAGGTCTATATGTCCGGCGATATCCTTGACACCTATATTTACAGAATCGGTCTGGAGCAGGCACAGTACAGCCTTTCCACGGCGGCAGCGCTGTTCAAATCAGTCGTATCTGCTGGGCTGATGGCCTTGGCGTATTCCATGGCAATCAAATACGGCGACTATCAGCTGTTCTGAGGAGGCGTGCAGCTATGATTGAAAATTCAAAGGGCTATAAGACTTTTCTGGTCTTCGACTATTTTATGGTGGCGCTTCTGGCTCTGATCTGCCTGCTGCCAATGATCCACATTCTGGCCGTCTCGCTGAGTGACCGCGTTGCGAACACCGCAGGCATGGTCACGTTCTGGCCGGTCAACTTCAATCTGGAATCCTACCGGTATATCCTGAAGGACTCGGCCTTTGTCCGGGCCTTCGTTATCAGCGTCCTGCGCACTGTCATCGGCGCAGGCATTCAGGTTTTGATGACGATCATGTGCGCATATCCGCTTTCCAAATCCTCTGACCGGTTCAACGGGCGGACGGCGTATGTCTGGTTCTTTTTGATTGCCTCTTTGTTCAGCGGCGATCTGATTCCGACGTATCTGGTCGTCAAGAATGTGCATCTGCTCAATTCCTTCTGGGCGATGATCATTCCGTGCGCCGTACCGATCGGCAATGTCATTCTGATGCTGAATTTCTTCCGCGGACTCCCAAAGGAACTGGAGGAGGCCGCGCTGCTCGACGGCGCAGGACATCTGTCCGTGCTGCTGCGGGTCTATGTGCCGCTGTCAAAGCCCAGCATTGCGACGGTAACGCTGTTCTCCATGGTCGGCCACTGGAACTCCTGGTTTGACGGTATGATCTATCTGCGCGATGATACGCTGCAGCCGTTGGCGACGCTGCTGCACAATATGGTCTCCCGTACGACGCTGAATGTCATTATGGAGACGACGGATATCTCCGTGATTGAGCAGCTGCTGACAGTCACGAACGAGAGTCTTAAATCTGCGCAGCTGTTTATCGGCATGCTGCCGATCCTGTGTGTATATCCGTTTATTCAGAAATACTTCACCAAGGGTCTTGTTATCGGCAGTGTGAAGGGATAAGGAGCGCGGTATGCTGAATTATTATTGTACATGGAACGCACAGAACTGTGCTCGACCGGATGCGGTTCTGGAGCCGTCAGCCGAGGTCTTCCTCGGCGCGGACGGCGCGAAAAAGGCGCGGGACTATCTCGATGAGGACAGTATTTTCGGCTCTGGCGATCTGGCCGGGCAATTTGCGCCGGTCCGCGATCAGCTGTATTTCCTGCTCGACGACGGATGGGACGTTCCGCGCGGGACACATCCGGTCAACGACGCTGCCATCGAGTCCTTCGGCTCACTTGAACTGGCACGCGACCGCTTTCCGTCGTTTCCGGGCACGCCCGCGCAGCGTCTGCGCGGCGTCAACGAGGCACTTAAGGCGCGCGGCTGGCGCGGCGCCGGTCTTTGGGTCAGCGCGCAGGCGTGCGGCGAAGGATTCGTCAGCGGCTTCTGGAGCCGCGAGAAGAGCGCCGAATACTGGCGTACCCGCCTGCGCTGGAGCCGCGAGGCCGGGATCGGCTATTGGAAGATCGACTGGGGCTGCCGGCAGTTTGACCCGCAGTGGCGGCAGCTGCTGGAGGAACTGAAGCAGCAGGAATACCCGCAGCTGCACATGGAACAGTGCCACCCGGCGGCGGCTCCGGTCAACAATGTCGTTCTGGAAAACGGCAGGCAGATCAGCGACGGCCGGTTTGCCAGCTGGTCGCCGTGGCCGGACAGATGGGCGGAAATTCTGCGGAACGCGGAGATTTTTCGCTCCTATGACGTACTTTGGCAGTTTTCTCAGGTCTCTACGCTAGACCGGATCGCGGCACTGATGCGGGCCTGCCCGTCGGCACATACCATAATCAACTGCGAGGACGAGGCCTATATCGGTGCGGTTCTCGGCTGCTCAATCGGCGTAATGCGCAGCGGCCTGTACCGTCCCATCCCCGTTTTTGACTTTGACCCGCAGCATAACGCACAGAAGCTGCACGAGATTACCCGCGCGGTCAAATGGCAGGCGCAGTATCCGGAACTTCCTATCTGCGGCAGCGCGCTGCGATGCAGCGAGGCCACCGTACAGGAGCGTTTCTGCTTTGCGCCGGGGCAGACCTGGATGAAGGAATATGAGCATCAGACCATCACGCAGGCGTGCCCGGCAGTGATCACGCGCGGCATGGAGCATCTGCCTGAAATCGTCTGTGCCGACGCGCTGCAGCCGCTGATCATCGCTTCCCGGCGCGGCCAGAGCGTCGCGGCAGCGTCTCTTCCCAGACGGGACGGCGCGGCATGGCGTATTCCGCGCGCGCAGATCAGTCTGCCGAAGGCGCGGCACGCAGGCTTGTTCGGCGAATGGGACTGTGTCCGCATCGCCATCCCGCCGGAGGGCTTCTCGTCCGTCCGCGCGCGGGATTTGGCGGACGGCGCGTGGACAGACGTTACCCGGCAGACTGTGCGGAAGGGGAGGCAGCTTGTCATTCCGGGCGATCTGATTGATCGGCTCTGCCGCTGCGACGATGAATCCGCACCCGGGCTGGAACTTCAGCTGGAAGGAGTATCAAATTGAGCATCGATAAAGCGTTATTCATGGACCCGCCTGCGCAATACCGCATGAACCCCATGATCCATATCTGGCCGGAGCATGACAGCTGGCTGTTCATGGAGGCATTGAAGGACTATGGCTTTGGCGGCGTTGTCACAAACGTATATCAGGAGGACGGCTTTACCTCCAACCCGAAAAATCTGCACCGGTTCAGCGCCATTGTGCAGGAACTGGAGCAGAGCGGGCTTCCTTACTGGGTCTATGACGAGAGCGGCTATCCAAGCGGCTCCGGCGGCGGTCTGGTGCTCCGGGAGCATCCGGAACTCGAGGCCAAGGGGCTGTACATGCACCGCATCATCACCTATACGCCCCGCGAGGTGCGCTACCGGCTGGACTGCGAATCTGACCGGATTGTCTGGGCGGCAAAATATCAGGTGGACGTTTCCATCCCACAGGACAGCATCGTCCGCTACGAAACCATGCAGCCTGTCCCGTTTTCAGACGACTCCATCCGCTGTGAACTGCAGGCCTGTGAGGTCCTGTATATCTTCTGCCAGAAGCCCGCGTACGAGGGTTCGCACTGCACGCACAATATTTGTTCCTACGACCGCTATATCAACGTCCTGAACCCGGACGCTGTCCGCAGATTTATCGACTTGTGCTACGAGCCGGTCGAGGCGGCCGTTCCCGGCGTTTATGCGCACGCGCAGGCCGTTTTTACAGATGAACCGGCACTGCAGACGTTCTATGTGCGTCCGTATGAGCAGTGGCCCTATGCGCTTTTGCCGTGGGAAGCGCGTCTGCCGGGGATCTTCCGTCAGATGTATGGCAAGGACCTCTATCCGCTGCTTCCCATGCTGTTTGAGGGAACAGAGGTCTGCTGGCCCGCACGCGTCAAATTCTATGAGATGATCGGCCATGTCATCGGTCAGAGTTACACCGCGCAGCTGCGGAACTGGTGCCGCGCGCACGGGGGACGCTTCTCCGGGCACTATTTCGGCGAGGAAATGCTCGTTGACCATGTCCGCAGCTATGGAAACATGCTTTCCGTGCAGCGGCAGAGCGATTATCCGGGCATGGACATTCTCGCCTGCTGGCCGGAGGGCTATTTCCCGCAGGACGCAAAATATGTCCAGATGGCCGCGCGCAAATGCGGCTCCAATGGATTCATGGCCGAGGTCTGCCCGTTTGACAACCCGGAGGAATTCGGCAAGGCACCGTTTGACAATCTGCTGGCAACGATGGGCCTGAACTATATCTCCGGTGTCCGTACCACGCAGAGTTACGCGGAGGCGGATTTCAGCGCTTTCGGCGACGGCCGTTTCCGGGATTTTCTGCCGAGGAACCAGGACATGTTCGGGCAGGTGCGCAAATACTTTGACCGCACGCAGATGCGGCAGCTCAACGCCTATGTCGGCAGAATGGGCCTGCTTTTGGACGGATTGCAGAACCAGTGTACAACCGTCCTCTACTTCGGCATTGAGGATGTACAGGCAAAATACACACCCAAGCATGACTGTGAGGTCGGCGCGCAGGCCATCGGCTGCGATCTGGCAACGCTGCGGCTGCTGCGGGCCATGCTGGACGAGGGGCGGGACTTCCTGTTTGCCGACGCGGAGGATTTGACCGAGATTGCCCGGACTGGCAGACTTGGCGGCGAGGAAATCCGCAGGATTCTCCTGCCGGGGCTCGATGTCATCCGACCGGAGGCGCTCGCCGCGCTGCGGCAGCTGAAAAAAGCCGGTGTCTGTGTCCTGTTTGCGGAAAAACTTCCGCATATCGACGCACTGAGCGGCCAGCAGCTGCAGCTGGCCGGGGAATTTGAGGCTGTGTCTGTCCAGGAGGCAGTGCAGATTCCGGATGCGCAGGAGCCGCAGTTCAAAACGCTGTCCGGCCCGATCGTCCGGCAGGCAAGATATCGCACAAGGGACAGTAAAAGCATGTTCTTCCTGCTCAATCCCGGCCGCACGGAATCTGTTGTGCGCCTGCCGGGTGCAGACGCGCGCAGATGCACGGCGCTTGACCCGTTTACCGGCACAATCACGCAGGAATGTCTGAACCGGGACTGGACAGTCCCGGCTGTACGCGGGATTTTTATCATCATTGAGGAATGAATTTATGAATATAACGGTGAATCAACACCAGTTTTTTGTTGATGATCGCGGAAAACGGATCATCCGGAGCCGTGACGGGCGCTGCTGCGCAGCGGCGGCTATCTGCGAATTTTCTATGCAGATTCAAAGCGGCGAGCAGCAATATGCGCTGACCCCGGAACAATTTTCAAAAACGCCGATGCCCGACGGCGCACGGTATGAAAACAGCATCCTGCAGGTGCAGCTCCGCTATGCACCGCGCGGCAGCGCCATTGCAAAGAAACTCTCCGTGACCGCGAAGCAGCCGCTGACGCTTCTGTACATGCAGACCGAATACAGCCGCTTTGACGAACCGCTGCGCGGCGGTGGTGAGGGCCAGCCTGTATTCGCAGCCAACGACTGTTTCGCCGCCAGTACGCTGCCGGTCGCGCTCACACGCGTGCTGGACGGCAGCTGCCTGTCGATCGAACAGAGCCCATGGAAGACGCTGCAGGCGGGAGAGACATTTTTGCTGCATGACGTGATCTTCGGCTTCGCCGAAGGCGCCGGCATTGAAGCAAGTTTTGTCGCGTGGCTCAGAAGCCAGCGGCGCAGGCCGGAAGGCTGCCGTATTTTCTGCGACTGGGGCGCGCATGATGAGTTGGCAGGCGAAGCGCAGCTTGATGAGGCGATGGCTATGCGTCTGGCGGGCCTTCTTGCACACGGGGCAGAGCACGGCATGGCATTCGACAGCTATCTGATGGATGCGTACTGGTTCGAGGAACATATCCCTGCCCCGGATTTTAAAAAGGCCGCCTGGCCGGATGGCCCGGGCCGGTTTCTGGAGCGGCTGCATGAAATGGGCGTTTCGTTCGGCCTCTGGTTCGATGTCGGCCTTGCCGCAAACAAGCTGAACGGCAGCTACCGCAGGCGTGACGACGGCGAAAGAACACTTTGCCTCGGCTGTGAGGAAAATGCACAGATGCTGTTTGACGGCATCCGCAAGCAGCTTGCCGCCACGAACGCCAGCCTGATTAAACTCGATTTTGCCGCATTCGACTGTGTCAGCGGTGCGCATACGCACGCCGCGGGCGGCGTGCGCTCAAAAGAGCCAGCGGTGCGGAATCTTCTTTCACAGCTTCAGACGCTGCGCGCGGAATATCCGCAGCTGCTCGTACTTGCGTATAATACGTTCACAGTTGACGCAGCTGTGATCGCGCAGCTTGACGAGACGGATTCACGCGCTGTTGTCTCGGCGATGTGGTGTTTGTATCTGGATTATATTTATTGTGGCGATCCGCGCCCCGCAGAGCAGATTCCCGCCGGATTGCCGCAGTCGCTTCTAGCCTATACAGATGCGATGGAGCAGCGCTTCCTGCGCGCGTTCGTCCCGCCGGAGGCGATTGACGACCACGGAACCATGATCGGCAACACAAACACGATTTATTATCTGGGCAAGTCCGCTTTCCGCGACAGCTGGATTATGAATTTGTCGCACGGAAACCGCAAGCAAAACCTCTACGGCGAACTCTCGCTTCTGGATGACGCGGACTGGGACTTTCTCGCGCAGAGTGTCCCGCTGTTTGAGCGAACACTCGGCGAAAACTGGACGGTGCAGATGCACGGTGAGCCCATGCACGGCGGCGGCTACGCGTATTCGTGCTTTGACGAGGCGGGAGGCTTCCTGACACTGGTAAACCCGACTTCGACCGCGCAGACGCTCTGCGTGACGCCGTCGTGCTGGAAAGAGCAGGAACAGATGGAACTCTGCCTGTGTTATGCCGGCCACACCTTTCTCGAACAGCCGCTCGGCCGCACGACGCGCGCGCTTGTCCGCACGCTTCAGCCGGGCAGCGTGGAACTGATTACATGGCGGCGCTGCGAGTTCGTGCCCCGGGCAGGACTTTTGGTCATCGACAGCGGCGCAAGCTTGTCCTTTACCGTGCCGGAGAACGCGCGGCGCATCGGCCTGCGTCTGACCGAAGAAAACGGTGCGCCGGTCCGCGCCTTCGGAACAGGTGCAGATGCACTCAGCATCTGCGGCGGTCTGGAGCGGCTGCTTACTGCGCCGGTCTGGAGCGGCTGCTCGTGGATGCTGTACGGCTGCAATGGCGGCGAGACGGTCTGCATCCGCAGCGGATTTGACCGCAGACTCCTGCTGCACTGGCAGGCGGATGCGGCCGCGCAGGCATAAACAGGAGGTATTTGCATGAAACAGGAAAACCGCCCGCCGAGGATTCTATACTGGAAATGGGATGACAGCCATATTGACTCCGGCAGCTACCGCGCCGGTATCGACGACCTCTGTGAAAGAAGCTGCTTTGATACCGTGTTTATCTGCACACACTGGTGCCGGGACGGGCTAAGCACGAAAAAAACACATGACGCTGTCCTTGACGCCTGCCGGCTGCTGCACGCGCGCGGCAAAAAGCTGATCCTGGAGATCGATGCACGCAGCGAGAAAGAGCGCTTCTGCACGGCGTATCCGGAGGCACGCACCGGTATCGTATACTGGAAAGAACTTCCGGCCGACGCAGAGCACGCGGATTTTTCGATCCGGCAGGCCAGCGGTGCGGATCTGTTTGCCGGTGACCGGCAATCCGGTGAGTTGCTCCTGTGTGTCTACCGTTACCGCAGAACGGAGCAGGGCTACGAGCCCGGGACGCTGCGTGAACTGACGCAGGACTGCGGTCTGACTCGCACCGGCCCGGACACCGTCCGTGTAAGCTTGCCAGGCGGCTCTGATGCAGCAGAGCACATATTCGCGGCAGTTGTCAGCTGGTACCAGGCAAACGATTTGGCTTCTGATGCGCACGAGGCATTCAACCGCGAACTTTTTGCTGCCTATGCGGATATTCCGCTCGACGGCGCGGCTGTGGACGAACTTTCCTACATGACCAGTCCGTTTTTTGACTTTACACCGGGCAGCTATCAAAAATGGGACGAGCATCCCTACTACAGCCACGCGCTGGACGCGCGCTATCAGGCGCAGTACCGGAGAAGTCTCCGACTGGATTATCTGAACCGCTTTATCGGAAATGCTGCCGATCCGAATGAACAGCTGGTCAGCATCAACTGCTATCACGCCTTTATCCGGCAGATTACCATAAACGCGGAGCAGACGTTCTATCAGAACGTCAAATCGACGTTCGGCAGCGGAGCCTTTGTCGGCGTGCATCCGACGTGGTTTGCGATTGAGGAAACGGACAATACGCCGGAGGTCTGGAAAAACGGGATCGACTGGTGGGGCGTCCCGCGCGATTACGGCTTTACGGACGAGATCATGCTCTATCCTGTACGGCTGGCGCTGACGCACAAGGCAGAGGCAAACGTCTTCTACAACATGTGGTACGGCGAGGGGGCCGGCTTCCTGACGAGTTTTTTCAAGGAAATTTACCGCAACGCGCGCTACGGCGGCAGAACCATTTCTCTTGCCTACGAATGCCGCTTTGAGCGCGTTGTGCAGCAGCTGTGCCGCCCTGGAGAGTTAGAAGCTGTCTCGCAGTGCGAGCAGCGGATCCGCGCGCTGGATCATGTGCAGCACGCGCCTGCGGCGTCGGATGTGCTGATCATCATGGGGGTTCCCGCAGCCTGCAATGCAAAATACAACCAGAACGTTCACGGAACGTGGGACACCTATGGCAGCGTCTTCAAGCGGGTCTTTTCGCTTGCACGCGGGCTCTGGGACGCGGGGTATAACTGCGACTTAGTCGGCAGCTACGAGATCGACTCCGGTGCAATCCGGCTTCTGCCGGACGGAACCGCACAATACGGCAGCCAGACGTTCCACTTTGTACTCTATGCCTATCCCCAATTCGCTACGCAGAGTGAACAGGTGTTTCTTCAGGAACTTGCCGGACGCAAACTCCCGGCGGCTGTCATCGGCGAACTTGATACGGGCTTTTCTGGCGAAGATCTCACGGCGCTTGGCGTGCAGCTGCGAAGCAGCCTTTTCTGGTGCTCGGACAATCCTGAGATTTCCGATCTGACTGCGCTGCTTGCTGCCAATCATATCCGGACGTATCGGCTTCCCTGCGGCTGCGTGCTGCAGGACGGCAGCATGATCTTCACCGCGCCGGACGCAGCTGCGCCGAGCGGCAACCCGCTTTTTACGGAATTATCCGTCGAAGGCCGCCAAATCCGGATCGACGCGCAGGACTTCGTTTTCCTGAAACTCGCCGCAGGCGGCATCCAGCGCCTTGAGGGGCCGGCAATCCGCTCCGTCCACATTGATGGCAAGCCGGTCGTCAGCTTTGCGTCGTATCAGCTGGTCAGTCTCCATACCCTGACGCTTGCATTTCTCGGCGACAGTGTCACGGAGGGCTGCTTTGAGACGTATGAAGCCCCAGATCACACATGGCAGTGCGTCATGGATCCGGACGCTGTCTATCACGCGCAGCTGCGTCCCATGCTGCAGGACTATCTGCGCGGGCACGGCAGCCATGCGGGTGTCCGCATCATCAACGCAGGCATAGGCGGCAATACGAGCAGGGAAGGGCTTGCGCGGCTTGAACCGGACGTGCTGCGTTACCGGCCGGATATCACGGTGGTGTGCTTCGGCCTGAATGACGTGCACGGCGGCGATGCCGGACTTGGCGCATACCAGGATTGTCTGCGGGAGATTTTCCGGGCACTGCGGCGCGCGGGCAGCATGCCGGTCTTTATGACGCCGAACATGATGTGCACAGGCACGACGGCGCGCTACGCCGCCTGCCCGCCGCTGCGGGAGATGCAGGCGCACTGCTGCGCGCTTCAGCTGAATGGGCAGGTTGACCGGTATATGCAGGCGGCAAGGGATGTCTGCGAAGAAGCACGCGTCCCGGTCTGCGACTGCTACGCGCTCTGGAAGGAGCGGTTTTCTGGCGGCGAAGATATTACAGCGCTTCTCAGCAACGAAATCAATCACCCCTCGCGGCCGCTGCACCGTCTGTTCGCTGAGCAGCTTCTGCATGTTCTGCTGCGGGAGGGACTGCTTGACCAGGCGCTTCAGGAGACAGACTAAACCACAAGGCGCGTACCCATGGGTTTTCACAGGCCCGGCGGTACGCGCCTTTTCGCGCGGCATAGTTCAGGGGCTCGATTGCCGAATGATAGGGGGCTTCTGATTATTTTGTGTCAGACGGATTGACAATTCATATTCATTGATATATAATCCAAATTATATATAACTCGGATTATATATGGAGGCGCAAATATGCCCGCAAAAGTGAAAGTCACAAAAGAAATGATCCTGGATGCGGCCTTTGCGGTTGCCCGCGAAACAGGCGCGGAAAACATCAACGCAAGGACGGTATCGGAGCGGCTGTATTGCTCCACACAGCCCGTCATGTATCATTTTGCAACGATTGAAGAACTGAAGCGGACAGTCTATGCGAAAGCTGACCAGTACCATTCGGACTATCTGATGAGGATCAAAAAGCCGCAGAAGGGCGCTGCGCTTGGAATTGGAATGAATTATATTCGTTTTGCAATCGAAGAGCCGCATTTGTTCCGGTTCCTGTTCCAGTCGGATTACTTTAACGGAAGCACCCTGCTCGAATTGATCGATGCCGAAGAACTTACCCCTGTTCTTTCGGCGATGCAGGGGGTATTGGGAATCGGCATGGAACAGACGAAACAGGTCTTTTTGACTGTTTTCCTGTTTGCGCACGGGTATGCAAGCATCATCGCCAACAATTCACTGAAATACGACGAGGAGACGATCAATTCCCAACTGCAGCAGGCGTATCGGGGCGCAATATTGGCAGCACAGGAGGAAACGGCGTGAAACCGAAACCAGTCCGGCTTTGGATGTTTCTGCTGCTGGTCGCCGCGTTTTGGGCGTTCATCTTTTTGACCTTGCATTTCTGGCTGGAGCCGTATTCTACTGCGTATGCCGAAACGAGAAGGGGCGCAGCCGGAGTTGCCGTGAATTTCTCCCAAAGCGGCATATCTTGACAGGTTCGGTGAGGTGTGGTATAAATGGCAGAAACCCTGCAATCAAAATCAGATTGGCTTTGCTGCCCGAAATGCGGCGGCAAAACAAGGACACAGATACGACCGCGCACGGTATTAGAGGATTTTCCTCTGTTTTGCCCAAAGTGCAAATATACCTGTGTGATCTGCTTCCGAGACGGGAAAATGGAAGAAATCAAAATGCCAGACGCTTAGACGCAGTGCAGACCGGGGAATCGGTTTGTACTGCGTTTATTTGCGTTCGTGGCACGAACGAGCATTTTAGGAGGAACCGATGAATTACATCCATATTACAAAAGAAAACATAGACAAAGAACACATCTGCTGCGCAATGTCCGGCAAGCAGAGCCTGGTAAAAAAGGAATGGCTCCGGCAGCGCTTTGACGAGGGGCTTGTTTTTTACCGCAGCGAGGAGCGCGGCAAGTGCTTTATCGAATACATTCCCGCAGAAAACGCATGGGTACCCATTGAGGCAGAGGGATATCTCTATATCAACTGCCTGTGGATCGCAGGCGCAATGAAAGGGCATGGATATTCCAATGACCTTTTGAACGCGTGTATCCGGGACGCCAGGGCGCAGGCCAGGAGGGGCGTCTGCATCCTGTGCGCCGAGGGACGAAAGCGGGAATTTCTCGCTGATCCAAAGTTTCTGGCTTACAAGGGTTTCCAGACTGCAGACATATCTGACTGTGGAATCAGCCTGATGTATTTGCCCCTTGTGCCGAATGCCGAGCCGCCGAAATTCAGGCAATGCGCCAAGCATCCCAAGACAGCCGAGGACGGCTTTGTCCTTTATTATACCGACCAGTGCCCGTTCACCTGTTACTGGGTACCGAAGGTGCAGGAGATTGCCGAAGAACATGGCATTCCATTCAAGGCAATCCATATTACCGACAAAGAATCTGCGCAGAATGTCCCCGCGCCGGTCACGACCTACGCTCTGTTCCGGGACGGACAGTTCCTGACACAGAGTATTCAGTCAGACAAAAAGTTTCTGGCGCTGGCAGGCGTTCGAGGCTGAGCCGACGGAGATCGGAAGAAGAAATCTGTGGAGGAATATATGAAAAACAGCGCACTGGTCGTGATCGACCTTCAAAATGATATCACGAAAAACTACAGGGAAATCATTGAAAACGTCAATGAAGCGATTGATTGGGCCGTTAAAAAGGAACTGTGGGTTATTTACATACAGCACAACAACCTGTCTGCGGGAACGAGAACATTCAGGCCAGGAACTCGCGGCGCAGAGTTGGTGCCAGAGTTGAACGTCGTATCCGATCACATCTTTACAAAGTCAAAAAGCAATGCCCTGACCAGCGAGGCGTTCTCTGCTTTCCTTCAGGAGCGTGGCATTACCGAGGTTTATGAAGCGCCTCGGCTAACTCCCCAAAAACTTGTAAACTCAGTTTTGTGCTTCCGGTTTCAATATGACTCATGTGCGTGGTAGATATATCAACTTTTTCTGCCAGCTGTTCTTGGGAAAGCCCCTGTGTTTTCCGATAGTACCTGATTCTCTGGCCTATAGCATACAGACGGAACAAATGTAACGCTTACAAGTGACCAAATTAGCGGCGTACAGTACTGAGTTATGCGTTTACTGCTTATTTGATATTTTGGAGTATCTGTGTTATATTGTAAATATCAGCAAAATAATAGAAAGGAATTGATAAGATGTTAAGAAAGCTTTTTGCAATTCTTTTTACCAGCGCCGTTCTTACTGCTTCTATTTGCGGGTGTACAGACTCTTTGGCCAATAGTACCCCAGTCAGTTCAACGAATCGTATCACTTCCAACACAAGCGGCAGCACGGTAACAACCCAAGAGAACACTTCGGCTTCGCGTCCATCATCTGCACCGTCAGATAGTGTATCTACCGGGAAAAAGAATGCGCTTAAATCCGCGGAACAATATCTCAATGTTATGGCTTTTTCCTATTCTGGACTGATTGATCAACTGGAATATGAAGGCTATACCGCAGAAGAAGCTGAATACGCTGCAAAGAATTGCGGCGCGGATTGGAATGAACAGGCTGTTTTATCTGCAAAGCAATACTTAAAAACGATGTCCTTTTCAAAAGATGGACTGATTGAACAATTAGAGTATGAAGGCTATTCGCACGAACAGGCTGTTTATGGGGCAGAACAAGCTTATTCCTCGGCTTCAGACACTGCTGCAGCTGCAAATTCTTCAAGTTCTGGATCGGCAACTGTTGGCGAGCAAAACGCGCTACAGTCTGCGCTGCAATACTTGAATAGTATGCCCTTTTCTTACACCGGACTTATAGGACAGCTTGAGTACGAAGGATATTCTGATTCTGAAGCAAAATATGCAGCAGATAATTGCGGCGCGAATTGGAACGAACAGGCGGTGAAATCTGCTGAGCAGTACCTAGCCACGATGTCTTTCTCTCGTCAAAGCCTAATCGAACAGCTTGAATATGAAGGCTTCACATACGAACAAGCTTCTTATGCCGCAACAGAAAATGGATATTGATACGGATGTCCAAACTTTATGAAGAACAGCGGTTGGGAATGCCAGATCGACAAATACGCCGACAGGAGAAACGAAAAAAAGCAGAACAGCATAGCTGGTCCTGCGAGGCGTTTCGTCATCGATTTTCTCCAACATCAATCACATGAAACAAGAAGGCAGAGGGTAATATCCCCTCTGCCTTTTGTGTGTAATTTTCAGTGTCTTATTCTTCCTGATCCCAGTTATGCCAGACGTTCTGCACGTCGTCGTCCTCTTCAAACAGATCGAGCATTTTTTCCATGTTGTCGCGGTCTTCCTGCTTGTCGAGCTTCTGGTAGGTCTGCGGGACCATTTCGATCTGTGCCGAATCGAACTTGTAGCCCTTATCCTCGAGCGCCTTGGCGACGGTGTTGATGTCGTCGGGGTCAGTGTAGACGGTGAAGCAGCCGTCCTCGGGCTGGAAATCCGATGCGCCTGCATCGAGTGCATCCATCATGACGGTATCCTCGTCCAGTTCTTCGTCTTCGTTATCGATGACGATGACGCCCTTGCGGTCGAACGACCAGCTGACGCAGCCGCTGGTGCCGAGGCTGCCGCCGTATTTGTCAAAATGATGGCGGACGCTGCCCGCAGTGCGGTTGCGGTTGTCGGTCATCGTCTCGACGATGACGGCGATGCCGCAGGGACCGTGGCCCTCGTAGGTGATGGTTTCGTAGTTGTCGCCGCTGCCGGACGCCGCCGCTTTTTCCAGCACGCGCTTGATGTTGTCGTTCGGCATGTTGGCGGCCTTGGCCTTGGTGATGACGGTTGCAAGGCGGGAGTTATACGCGGGGTCGGCGATGCCGCCGCCCTCCTTGACGGCCACGATCATTTCCTTGGAAATTTTTGTGAAGGCAGCCGCGCGCTTGGCGTCCTGTGCGCCCTTGGTTTTCTGAATGTTATGCCACTTGGAATGTCCGGACATGAGGTGTTCTTCCCTTCGTTACAATATCTCTTGTCATTTTATCACAGATAACGGGCAGAGGTCAACTGTTTCATAGAAATTGCGTTTCATCTTTATGCGCTTTTGCCCGCAGAACGGTCAGGTTCGGCAGCGCTTCGCGCAGAATGCGCTCCAGAACGGCGCAGACGGGGTTTTCTGTCTCAAAATGGCCCGCGTCGATGAGATTGAGCCCGCGGTATTTTGCCTCTTCAAAGTGATTATATTTGAGGTCAGCGGTCACGAGCGTATCGCAGCCCGCTGCCAGCACGTCGTCAATCGCGCCGCCGCAGCTTCCGCCGCCGACAGCCACGCGCCGCACGGGTTTCCCCGCGTCCGCAAACCGGAGTCCGGGGCAGGAGAGTGCCGACTTTACAAACGCGGCAAATTCGGCAAGACGCTGCTCCCACACCATGCCGGTGCGGATGAGGCCGTAGGGCCTGCCCTGTGCGTCCGTTCCGACGGGATTCAGAACCGACACATCCGTCAAGCCCAGTGTTTCAGCCAGTGTGTCGTTCACGCCGCCGGGGCAGACATCGAGATTCGTATGCAGGTTAATCGCGGCGATTTTCGCTTCTGCCAGTTCCAGAAGGCAGCGGCCCGCATAGCTGTCGTCGTTGATTGCGTTGGGCGCGTCAAAAAACAGCGGGTGGTGCGTCACGATGCACTGTGCGCCGGTTTCCTTCGCCTCAGCGATCACGTCCGGCATCGGGTCGAGCGCGACAAGGACGGTATCGACCGGCGCGTCGAACCGCCCACAGAGCAGACCGACATTGTCCCAGTCCATTTTCATGGATGCGGGCGCAAAGGCAAAAAGCGTGTTATAGATCTCACGAACGGTCGTCATGGTGCTTCCTCATTTCTCTGATTTCCGCAAGCGCGGTTTCATAGTAGCAGAGTTTTTCCGGCTCATCGGCCTTTTGCAGCCCCTGTACTGTGCCGGCAAGAGCCGCCTCGATCCGGGCCAGATACGGGCCCAGCAGCGGCCCGCCCTCCCGCAGAAGCTGCGGCGAGGCGTATTGCTGTCCCGGCGAAAGCGGGGGCATGCTCCCCTTTTTTGCGCGCAGGACGGTATAGAAAAAGTGGCCGTCCTTTGCAAGCGCTTCGCGTTCAATCGCAAAGCCGTGTTCCGCCAGATACTGCCGCAGCGCCTGCCCGGCGCTCTGCGGTTGCAAAATGAGCGTATAGCGCGCATCGCAGACCCACGGCGCGGCCTCCAAAATGCGCACCATCAGATCGCCGCCCATTCCGGCCATGATGATCGTATCCGCTGCGCCCGGCGGGATACTTTGCAGGCCGTCGGACAGGAAAAACTGCATGTTTTCGGACACGCCGAAGCGCGCGGCGTTTTCGCGGGCCTTCTGCAGCGGCTGCTCGCGCAGGTCTGCTGCCGTGACGAACGGGCAGATACCCTCGCGCAGCAGGTACACGGCCAGATATCCATGATCCGTGCCGATATCGGCGGCGCGGGTCCCGCGCGGGACAAATTCGGCGCACAGCAGCAGCCGGTTGGAGATCGGAACCTTCATCGTTTCACGCAAAAGGGCGGCCGGCGGGCCGCCCTTTCCTTTCGGTTTGTTACTTGGCCTTCTCGGCTTCCTCAGAAGCCTCGATGAAGCGGTTGACCTGCGCCAGGAACGCGTCGGCGTCAACGCCATGCACCATGCAGGCTTCTTCGACGGTCTCGCCGCGGGAAGACGGGCAGCCCAGGCAGTGCATGCCGATGGCCATGAACAGCGGAGCAGTCTCGGGTGCGATATCCAGAACATCGCCGATGATGGTAGTCTTTTCGATCTTTGCAGCCATAAAAATGACCTCCTGTGTATATTTTATAGTCGTATTATACCCAACTGTCCTACAGTTTGCAACAGAAATTATCTACAGCGATGCGGCCAGCTGCGCGGCCTCCTGCATGGCGCGGCAAAGCGAAGCCTCTGCGTCAAAGCCCGCGACGTTCATGCCGTCGGCAGCGATGCAGGTATACTTGCCGATGCCGAAGAACGTGTGCAGCGCGTCCAGATAGCGGCTGCCCATCTCCATGGTGTCGCCGGTGTAAAAGCCGCCGCGCGTGGTAAGGAAGACCAGATGCGAAGCCCGGCAGAGGCCTTTGAGCCCTTCCTCCGTAGAACCAAACGTGATCCCATCGACGGACACCTGTTCAATATAGACCTTCAAAAGCGCCGGGAAGGACAGATCCCAGAACGGCGCGGCGATCACGATCAAATCGGCCTGCGCAAACTGGTGTGCATACCGGAAGCGCGGATGATCGCGCCGGTTTTCTTCCAGCAATGCCTCGCGCTGGTCAAAATAGCTGTCCTTGAAGTAGGAAAGATCTTCTGCCATCAAATCCAGCCGCGTCACGGCGCAGTCGGACGGCAGTGCGGACAAAAACGCCTTGGCCAGCTTTCGGGTGTTGGACGCCTCGCGGCGGATACAGCAATCGACAAACAGAACGTTTTTCATTGTGTACGCTCCTGTTCCAGACGGTAAAAGGCTTCAAGCGCGGTCAGAATCTCATTGCGCTCGCCGGTGGCAGTCAAGCTTTCACCGTTTACATAGCCGCCGATGGCATCTGCCGTATCCTCGCCGTAAACAACGACATTATTGAGAATGGAAGCCGTCTTCATCCCGCGCAGACGGCCGATGGTAAACAGCGCGGCGGACTCCATATCCGCGCCCAGCGCGCCCTTGCGCGACCAATAGGCACTCTCCGCGTCGTTTTCCTCGTGATAAAAACTCTCGTGGCTGTGGATGATGCCGACATGATACGGGCAGCCGATCGCCTTTGCGGCGTCCACGCACAAGCCAAGCAGCTGATAATCGGCGACCGCCGGGTATTCCGGATGGACATAGGCCTTTGAAGCCCCATCGTCGCGGATCGCACCGCAGCCAAGAATCAGATCGCCCAGCGCAATGCCTTTTTGCAAGGCCCCGCAGGAGCCGATGCGGATGGCGGCCTCCACGCCGATGTTGTGCAGCTCCTCCACGCAGATTCCGGCGGACGAGCCGCCAATGCCCGTGGAAACGGCCAGCACGGGCACGCCCTTATAAGTGCCGGTCAGACTGCGGAACTCGCGGTTGTACGCAAGCTCCCGCACGGATTCCAGCTGCGCGGCCACGCGGTCAAGCCGGGCAGGGTCGCCGGGCAGAATGGCGTACCGGACGCCCAGCGTTTCATCCAGACAAATATGCGGCTGTTTCATCTGTGTTCGCTCCTTTATATCGTCTGTATTTCAATATGATAGCGGTTCCGGCTGCAAAGCGCATGCTCGACCTCCACACGGTAGTCCAGATCGAGAACGCCCCCGTGCTCGTTGAGCAGAACGGTCATATCCTCCGTCACGACGCTGATCATCATCGCGCCGAAGCCGACGTCGTATAGAGAGTCATGCGCCTGTCTGCGGTCGAAGACCATTTCGGCGTTGACCTTTCCGCTGCGCCGCAGCGTGACGGTCTTCCCGTCCTCGATTTGAAAGGAGGTCACAACGCCCTCCAGTCCGGTCATTTCCGACTCGACATAGGACAAAAGCGCGAAGCCCGGCTCATAGCAGTACGAGCCGTCTGTCACCAGTTTGAGTGTCTGCGGCTCGGCGTCCTCCATGGACTGCGTGCCGGTGATGGAAATTCTTGCGGCCTGTACCATCACGCCTCCAGCGCAAGCGCGATCAGATCGTCCAGAAGGTCACTATAGGGGATGCCGCTGGCCTCGAACAGCTTGGGGTACATGGAGATGGATGTGAAGCCCGGGATGGTGTTGATCTCGTTGAAGACGACTTCACCGTCGGATTTTACAAAGAAGTCAACGCGGGACATGCCGCGGCAGCCCATGGCCTTGTAGACGCGCACGGCAAGTTCACGCACCTGCTCGGTGGTCTGCTCGGAAATGCGGGCCGGGATGTACAGGTGGGCGCAGTCGGAGATATATTTTGCGTCATAGTCGTAAAATTCCGCGCCGGAGTCAATTTCGCCGCAGATGGAGGCGAACGGATTGTCGTTGCCGAGTACGGCAACTTCGACCTCCTGCCCGCTGATGAATTCCTCGACCAGCACCTTGCGGTCGTATTTCAGCGCCGCTTCGATCGCCGCCTCCAGCGCGGCGCGGTCCTTCGCCTTTGCGACGCCGACGGATGAGCCGGTCCCGGCGGGCTTGACGAAGACCGGGTAGGCGAAACGTGCCTCGACGGTGTTCAGCGCGTTCTCACGGCTGCGCGCGAAGCCCTCGCGCGTGACAAGCTGCCATGCTGCCTGCCGGACGCCTGCGGCGTCGGCGATCAGCTTTGTGATGGTCTTATCCATACAGGCGGCGGAGGCCGCGACGTGCGGACCGACATAGGGAATGCCCGCGATCTGGAGCAGGCCCTGAATCGCGCCGTCCTCGCAGTTTTCGCCGTGCATCACGGGGAAGACCACGTCGATGCGCTCACGCACAACGCAGTCGTTTTCAAAGCTTAAAAGCCCCTGTCCGCGCACGGGGGAAAGCGCTGCGCGGCGGTTATCCTCGCAGTTCTGCCACGTTCCGGCGGGCAGCATGCCGTAATCCTTGCCGCCGAACAGGATCCAGTCGCCATCCTTCGTGATGCCGACCGGGAAAATATGATATTTATCTTTGTCCAAGCGGTTCAGCACAGATTCTGCTGACCGCAGCGAGACTTCATGCTCCGACGAAACGCCGCCGAACAGCACACAAACGCTCAGTTTTTTCAAAACAGGCTCCTCTTTTCCGCCGCCGCAGATCAAAAAGCGGTCAGCATACATATCATATGCGAAACTGCCCCAGAACACAAGCATCTTTTTCCGAAATCCGGGGATTTTGCCTATGCTGCCTTTGACTTCTCTGCGCAGGACGGATAAAATAACAGCAGAAACGGGGGAGATCACATGCAGGAGCGAGTACGGATCTGTGACATTGCAGAGGAATTGGGCCTGAGCACGGCGACCGTTTCCAACGTGATTCACGGAAAAACAAATAAAGTCTCAGACGAGACGGTTCAGCGCGTGACGGCGCTGCTCGAAAAGCGGCAGTATATTCCCAGCATGGCGGGCATTCTGCTGGCCCAGAACAGTTCCGGGATCATCGGCGTGTTCGTCAACGATCATCCGAAGTACGCGGGACATACGCTGCGCGACGGCTTTATCGCAGCCTCGCTGGATGCGCTCTCCACGGAAATAGAGGCTGGCGGGCAGTTTATGATGGTGAAAAAGGCCCAGTGCGCCGGGGAGGTCGTCCGGTTCGCGTCCATGTGGAACATGGATGGAATCGTCATGATCGGCTTCTGTGAGCAGGATTATATGGACCTGCGCAGGCACATCCGGATTCCCATTGCAGTCTACGACGGCCTTTGCGGGCAGTTGGAACGGATGCTGAATCTCTCCATTGACAATTATGGCGGCGGCTATCTGGTCGGCTGCCACTTTCGTGAGTTGGGACACCGGGCTGAACGAACTTTTGATCTTTGGAAGACTCGGCCTTCCCGCCATGGGCGCAGCCGGTGCGGCAATCGCAACGGTGATCGCGCAGTGCGTCAATTTCCTGCTGCTCCTTCTGGCATCAAGGCAGCTGGCTTTCCTGCGCGCAAAAGAAGTGCCGCACAAGGCCGAGCGGCTGCATTGGAGCCGGTACCTGTCCGTGCTGTTGCCGCTGCTTTTCTGCGAGGCGAGTTGGAGCCTGGGCGAAAACGTCTACGCGGCCATCTATGGCCGCATGGGGACGGCGGAGAGCGCTGCCATGACGCTGACTGCACCCATACAGGGGCTGGTGATCGGCGCGCTGTGCGGCCTGTCACAGGCGGCGGGCGTGATCGTTGGGAAGCGGCTCGGCGGCGAAGACTATGACGAGGCTTACCAGGCGGCGAAGCGTTTGATGGTTTACGGCGCTGTTGGAGCCGCCGTGCTCTGCACCGTGGTGCTCCTGACGAACGGGGCGTATGTGGAGATCTACCGGGTCAGCCCTACCGTCAAGCTGATGACGCGGCAGATTCTCTCTGTCTATGCGATGGCTGCGCCGTTCAAGGTGCTCAATATGATTCTCGGCGGCGGCATTCTCCGCAGCGGCGGGCGGACAGCCTATGTCATGGGTATCGATATGCTCGGCACATGGGCCTTCGGCGTCCCGCTGGGCCTTCTGGGCGCGTTTGTCTGGAGACTGCCCATCGCGTACGTCTATCTGCTCCTGTCGCTGGAGGAATGCGTCCGCTTCGCAATCTCCATGGCGGTCTTCCGCCGCAAACGCTGGATGAGACGGCTGGACGGGTGATTCACGCCGGCTTCATCGCAGCGGAAAACGGACGCAGTTGATAGGGGCAGACAGCGTCGTCCGCTCCTACCAAGGTTATACATATATCGCCGTGCCTCGCAAAATTCAGGGCAATGCGTTACAGCTTCAGCTGACGCGCGGCGCATTCATAGGCGGTTTTGTAGTCCTGAAGTTCGCGGGCGGCGAGTTCCATAGCTTGCAGGAGCTCCCGTTCGAGCAGCTTTGGCAGCGGGCCTGTCCGTTCGGCCTGCCGCAGCGCGGTCATAGCCTCCGCGTACCGGCCGGAGGCCGACGCGAGGCGTGCCTGCAGGATCCGGTATTCCGCCCGGTCTTCCTCCGGCGGCGTGGAAACCGCGCGAAGTTCTGCCTCTGCGGCGACGGTTTTCCCGCGTTCAAGCTGATAGCGGGCCATTGTCAGATGGTATCGGGCGCGGGGGCGTTGTGCGGCATAGGCCTGCCGGTAGTCCGCGAAAGCAGATTCCTCTTGCCCCAGACCCGTGTGCTGCGCGCACCGGGCTAAAATCGCCTGCAGATCCAGCGACAGCTGCATGCTTTCATAGACGCTTCCGGCGTTCCATGAGAGTCCCTGCTGCGCCAGATGACGCGCCGTGTCAAACCGTTCCGCCTCCAGCGCCCGCTGCGCGCACTGCACTGCGGCCATAGCCAGTGCCAGAGCCTGTTCGTCATCCGGCGCGTGCTCCGGCGCAAGATCGAGACAGGCGGCGTAATCGCCGCGTTTTAAACGGTCGCGCAGCTGCTGCGTGCGCTCGGCCTCCGCCTCATCCTGCTCGTCCGCCAGCAGCCACGAAAGCCGGACGTTCAGAACCGACGCCAGATATTCCAGCGTTCCGACCGACGGAGAGGCCAGGTCATTTTCAATCTGTGAGAGCATATTGCGTGTGATGCGGTCACCTACGACCTGCGACTGCGTCATGCCGCGCGCGAGCCGCGTCTGTTTGAGTTTCTGTCCAAGCGTCATCGTATCACCTCCTGCGTAAATGTCATTTACTCTGCATGTATTCTATCATATCGCATGTCCGTCCGCAAGCGGCATCGCATAAAAGGTTGATTTTCCGCGCACACATGATAAAATAGAGATATCTGAACGAAAAGGATGGTTCCCGCCATGCAGCGACTTCTGATCCGCAACATCAAAACCCTTGTCTCCTGCGACGAGCAGGATACCGTATATGAAAACGTCGATCTCTACGCCGAGGACGGCGTGATCCGCGCCATCGGCCCGGCGCTCAAACGGCAGGCCGATGAAATTCTGGATGCCGGCCACATGCTCTGCTATCCGGGCCTTGTCAACACGCACCATCATCTGTACCAGCAGTTTTCCCGCAATCTGCCGCAGGTGCAGAATATGGAACTGTTCGATTGGCTGAAAACACTCTATGAGATCTGGAAAAATCTCGACGCGGAGGTTATCCGCCTGTCGAGCCTGACGGGCATGGGCGAACTCATGAAGCATGGCTGCACGACTTGCTTTGACCACCATTATGTCTTCCCGGCAGGTGCGGGCGATTTGATTGGGACGCAGTTTGAAGCCGCGTCGCAGCTTGGCATGCGCATGCACTGCTCACGCGGCTCTATGGATCTGTCCGTCAAGGATGGCGGTCTGCCGCCAGATTCGGTTGTGCAGACGGTCGATGAGATCATGGCTGACTCCGCACGCCTCATTGAAACGTATCACGACGCGTCGTTTGGCTCCATGCGGCAGGTCGCGCTCGCGCCGTGCTCGCCGTTCTCTGTCTCGGCGGAGCTTCTGCGGCAGAGCGCCATGCTCGCGCGGCAGTACCATGTCCGCCTGCACACCCACCTGTGCGAGACGAAAGACGAGGAGAACTACATGCTCGAACGCGAGGGCATGCGCCCGCTGGCGTTCATGCAGACGCTCGGCTGGGTCGGTCCAGACGTGTGGTACGCGCACGGCATTCATTTTAACGATGAAGAACTGAAGCTTCTGGCCGAAACAGGCACCGGCGTGTGCCATTGCCCGGCAAGCAACATGAAGCTGTCCTCCGGCATTGCACGCATTCCGGACATGCTGAAGCTTGGCGTGCCGGTCGGCCTCGGTGTTGATGGCTCCGCGTCCAACGACGGCTCGAGTCTCATGGAGGAACTGCGCACAGCGTTTTTACTGCACCGGCTCAATTCCAGCCGCGAAGCACCCTCGGGCTACGATTTCCTGAAAATCGCTACGCGCGGCAGCGCGCGGCTGCTCGGCCGCAGCGACATCGGAAGCCTTGCCGTCGGCAAGTGCTGCGACCTGTTCCTGATCGACAGCCGCCGGATGGAACTTGTCGGGGCGTGTTATGACCCGAAGTCCGTTCTTGCCACCGTCGGCGTGCGCGGCCCGGTCGATTACACAGTCGTAAACGGCAAAATCACTGTCCGCGGGGGCAGGCTTGCCTGCATCGACGAAGAAAAAACTGCCCGCGATGCGCAGGCGAAATGCACGGAGTATCTGGCAAAATAGAAGCAGAGGTTTCTCAGGTATATCCTCCCTGCCTTGTGTAAATGCTAGGCGGGGAGGAGTTTTTTATGCTGATTTCACTCATTCGCGCTGTGATCTTATATCTGGCGCTGATCCTCGTCGTCCGGCTCATGGGCAAGCGGCAGCTAGGCGAGATGGAGCCGATGGAATTCGTTGTGACGATGCTGATTGCAAATCTGGCCGCCGTGCCGATGCAGGAAACGGGCACGCCGCTTTTGGCGGGCCTGCTGCCGATTTTGGTCGTGTTGAGCGTGGAACTGGTTTTGTCCGTGCTGACATACCGGAGCGTGGGCATGCGGCGGTTCCTGTGCGGCAAACCAGTTATTTTGATCGAAAACGGGCGGCTCTTGCAGCAGAATCTTAAAAAAACGCGCGTCAATACGGATGAACTGGCAGAATATCTGCGCATTCAGGGCGTGACAGACCTTTCGCAGGTGCAGTATGCCATTTTGGAGACGAGCGGCGCGATCTCGACGTTTCTATATCCCAAATACGAACCGGCGCCCGCCAAGGACGCCGGGGTGCAGGTGGGGGCGCGGAAGCTGCCAATCACTGTCATTGCCTCCGGGCGGCTCATGCGGCAGAATCTGACGCTTCTGGGCCGGGATGAGGCATGGGTGCAGGAAATTTTGAAAAATTACAACTGCCGCGTGCAGGACGTCTATCTGCTCACGAGCGAGCCGGGCGGCAAACTGTATTTTGCTGCCATGCGGGAGGATGAGGCATGAAGCATGTTCTGATTGCGTGTCTCGTGTTTGCGCTGTGTCTGGCCGTGGGGCTGTTTTCCCTGTTTTATGTGCGCGCGTCCGGCGAGGAGACAGTTGCGCTGCTGGAGCGTTCTATCCGGCAGGCGGAAGGGGAGAACTACACCGCAGCGGCGGCGTCGCTGCAGCAGGCAAAGCAGGTTTGGGAGGGACGCGAAACAATTCTTGGAATTTTTTTGCACCATGAGGAGGTTGACGAGATCCTGGCCCTGTTCGCGCAGCTCGAGGCGTTTATCAAGCTGGAAGATCTGGACGATTACCTCGCCGCCTGCGGCGAACTCACCGCCCGCCTCGAGCACGTCCGCCGCATGGAGCTGCCGACGGTGGAGAATGTGATGTAGGGAACGCAGTTGGTAGGGGCGGGGCTCTGCTCCGCCCGGCAGGATGCAGCGTTTTTACAGAAATCCGCAGCAAACTCGTAACTTCCCAGCGGGCCGATGTGGGCATCGGCCCCTACAGAGCGCTGCACAAATCTGTGGCTGCCCATTGGACGGCACAGAACCCTGCCCCTACCAGTCCTGATCTGGAATTGACAAGAAAAAACGCCCCGCTGGCGCAGCGGGGCGTAGTGTTTTAGCGTTCTTCGAGAATTTTGTTCAGTTCGCGCATGAAGCTGTCGATGTCCTTAAACTGGCGATAGACGGATGCAAAGCGGACATAGGCGACTTCGTCGAGCGGCTTGAGACGCTCCATGACCAGTTCGCCGATTTTCTCTGTGGAGATTTCCCGGTCAAGCGAGTTCTGGATGGCCTGCTCGATTTCGTCGGTGGCTCTTTCCAGTTCAGCCAGCGGAACGGGGCGCTTTTCACATGCGCGGAGCATGCCGTTGAGGATCTTATTGCGGTCGAACTGCTGCCGGCTGCTATCGCGCTTGATGACGACGATGGGCAGGCTTTCGACTGTTTCATATGTAGTAAACCGCTTCTGACATTGCAGGCATTCACGGCGGCGGCGAATGCTCACCCCGTCGTCCGAATGACGGGAATCGACGACCTTGCTCTCCTGATAGCCGCAGTATGGGCATTTCATGGCGAAAACTCCTCTCTTCTTTTGGCGGACGCGCATCTTGCGCATCTGTCCATTTTCTGTTATGATTGTAGCAAAAAAGAGAGGCCTTGTCTACTTTTTTCTACAGCCAGTCCTGGAGGACGTCGTTCAGCGAATCCGGCGTAACGGCGAAGTAGGCCAGCTGATCGATGAGCGTGAAGATGCGGGTGCCGCGCATGGTGATGCGCGGGATACCGGCGTAGCACTGCGCCTCGCCGGTCTGCGCGAGGATCTCTACGCCGTAGCATTCTGCGCAGCCGCCCAGCACGCTGTCATTGAGCAGATAATATTCCAAATGCAGCGGCGTGCCCTCCTGTGTTTTGATGTCTTTTGTGTGAATCAGGCTTTTGTTTCTCATGGTGTTCTCCCTCCCAAGTCTATTGAACCATAACTTCTGCAATTCGCAAACCAAAAAATTTCGCATGATTCGACAAAACTACCGGGATTTTTGATAATTTTTACGGAAAAATAAAACGCGTTTTGGAAGAATTGTATAAGCCGGAGCGGCTTTTGTCGAAAACTTTCGGGTATAGGAGGGGAACGGATGGAACTGAAAAAGCGGGTCGAACAGCTGCTTGCACGCATTGCGGCCATGCAGATCCCCATTTACGCGGGCAACGCGTCGTTTTTCCTGCTGCTGTCCGTATTCCCAATCGTGAGTTTGCTGCTGTCCCTGCTTCCGTATACGCCGTTGACGCTGGAGCATCTGCTCGGCTTCTGCGCGCAGCTTGCGCCGGACTGGCTGATGCGGCTGCTGGAATATTTTATCAGGACACTCTATAAGTCGAGTTCGGCGGCAATCATCTCGGCCAGCGTCGTGCTGACGCTCTGGTCGGCCTCAAAGGGGATGTTGAGCCTTTTGTACGGGCTTGATGCCGTGTTGGAGGTGCGCGAAACGCGCCGGTATCTGCGCAGGCGGCTTTTGTGCGTGCTGTACACGGTCGGGATGCTGCTGGCGCTGCTGCTGACGTTGGGGCTCTATGTCGGCGGACAGGCGCTGCTGACATTTTTGCTCGCACGCGGCTTTTCTTTTGCAGCCGTGCTCGAACCGGTCCTGCAAAACCTGCATCTGTATTCGCTTGTTTTGCTGACGGCGCTGTTTACAGGCGTGTTTCTGGCCCTGCCTGATAAGCGGCAGCGGTTTGTCCATGTTCTGCCCGGCGCGGCGGGCGCAGCCTGCGCGTGGGTGATCTATTCGGAAATCTATTCTTGGTATGTTAATCACATCGCCAAAGCTTCAGCGCTCTATGGAAGCTTGTCTGTGCTGCTTTTGATGCTCCTGTGGCTGTATGCGTGCATCTCCATTTTGTTTTACGGCGCGCTTCTGAACCATGCGCTGTTTGACTGGAAGAAAAAGAAGGAGAAGCCGGAATGTTCGGATATGTGATTGCCGACCTTGCGCGGCTGGATGAGGCGCAGAGGACGCGTTACAAGAGTGTTTACTGCGGCCTTTGCCGTGCGCTGTTCCACAGCTATGGGCCGGTTCCAGCGCTGGCACTGACGTATGACATGGCGTTTTTGACGCTGTTTTTGTCTGCGCTCTATGAACCGGCTGAAAAAACGGGCGCGGCGCGCTGCCTGCGCCACCCGGCACAAGCGCAAAGTTGGACGCAGACAGAACTGACCGGCTACGCGGCGGCGATGAACTGTCTGCTTGCCTACGAAAACCGCCGCGACGACTGGCACGACGACAGGAAACTTTCCGCCGCTGCCGCAGCGGGGCTTCTGGGCCGCGGCGCGAAGCGGGCCGCCGCGCAGTACCCGGACAAGGCTGCTGCCATCCGCACTTCGCTTCAGATGATCGCGCAGGCAGAGGAAGACCGCACGGCCTATTCTGAAACGCCTGCCAATGTGTTCGGCGGTCTGATGGCAGACTTGTTTACGGTAAAGGAAGACCGCTGGACGCCCGTCCTGCGGCAGTTTGGACGGAGTCTCGGTAAGCTGATCTATTTTATGGATGCTGCCTGTGATTTGGAGGCAGATCGAAAAAAGAACCAATACAATCCGCTGGCGCTGCTGGGTATACAGAGCGGTGCGGATTTCCGCCCGCAGCTGACGCTTTTAGCGGGTGATGCGGCAGAGGCGTTTGAGTGCCTGCCGATCGTACAGGACGCGGCGCTCTTGCAGAACATCCTATATTCTGGTGTCTGGACGCGCTTTGACGCGGCTTTTGCGGCAAAGCAGGAGGGACAAACATGATCGACGATCCATATAGCGTGCTCGGCCTGACGCCGGACGCAAGCGATGAAGAGGTCAAGCGCGCTTACCGCGCACTGGCAAAAAAATATCACCCGGACATGAATCCGGGCGATCAGCATGCGGCGGAGATGATGAATCAAATCAATGCCGCCTATGACCAGATCAAAAATCCGCAGCCGCGTGTGAACACGCAGCAGCGAAGCTATCAGGAGGATCCCTTCGCGGGCTGGTACCGGCAAGGCTATCAGGATGCGTGGTCGGGCGGCGATCCAATGGAGTCTGCGCGGCGGTACATCTTTGTGCAGGAATACGAACGGGCGCTGCGCGAGTTGAGCGCTGTCCCAGAGGCGCAGCGTACGGCGCAGTGGTACTATCTTGCCGCCGTTGCCAACACGAACCTTGGAAACCGGGTGCTCGGCTATGAGCAGATCACAAGAGCCTGCGCCATGGACCCGGCGAACGCAGAATATGCCGCCGCCCGCGACCAGATCGGCCGCAGCGGCACAGTCTACCACAGCCGTCAGACCGGCTTCGGTTTTGAACACATCGACCTGAGCCGTGCCTGCTGCGGTGTGTGCGCTGCAATGTCCTGCCTTTCCGGCGGCGGCTGCCCGGTGATTCTGTGCTGTTGAGAGAAAGACTGTTCTTTTGAGGCGGGGTGTGCTATAATATTTCCGCAAAATCTGAAGCAGTCTGAACGTTCAGCCGCTGTCCGTGTAAAGCTTTGTAGGGGTCGATGCCCACATCGACCCGGCGACATACGCCGATTTTACGGGAATCTGCGGCGAATTCGTAACTTCCCAACGGGCGGACGACTCTGTCCGCCCACAGGATATATCGTTTTACGAAAATCCTCGGCGAATTCGTAACTTCTCATTGGGCCGATGTGGGCATCGGCCCCTACAGAACTCCGGCGAATCCGTACTTCCCTGCAAGTTTTGAACGAAAGGCGTTTTTACAGCAGATATTGAATCGCAGCTATTCACAAATTTGGTGTACCGTAACAGGCGGCGCGTACCATAGCGCTCGTAGGGTGACTATGTGTGTTCGCAACAGCTAAAAATCAGGTTCCTGCCTGAATTGCACCCGCAGGATGCACCAAACCGTAACCAAGCGCCCCTTTTCTCCCCTATCTTTTCCGGCAAGACGGAAAAGATAGGGCCGTCGGAGACATCCCGCAGTATCATATTCCCATAAAAGTACCAAACCAGACAGGAGATCACCCATGAACAACGACCACAGCACCGAGCGGCTGGACTATCAGAGCGGACAGCGGAACGAAAAAGAGCAGCGGGGGGAATATACACCCCGGCCGAAGCACCAGATCGTGCTGGCGTGGGTGCTGATCGCCATTGTGGTGTTCGGCGTCCTCGGTATGTGCTACTGGGAGATCTTCGGGAAGTTCTGATATGCGCATTCTTGGCATCGACCCCGGCTACGCCACGACCGGGTTTGGAATATTGGAGGCCGGGCGCGGCAGCGTCCAGCTGCTCAATTACGGCACGATTACAACGCCCACAACGCTCACGTTCCCGGAGCGGCTCGTGGTGCTCTACGACGATATGACGCAGCTGATCGAGACAGTCAAGCCGGACGCCGTGGCGGTCGAGGAGCTGTTCTGGGGCCATAACGTCACGACCGGCATCGGCGTGAGCCATGGCCGGGGTGTGATTCTGCTGGCGATCTGTAAATCAGGTGCGCCGCTTTTCGAGTATACGCCCAATCAGGTCAAGCAGGCCGTCGTCGGCTACGGCGGCGCGGATAAACATCAGGTCATGGAAATGACGCGGCGCATTTTGAAGATGGAAAAGGTCGCGCGGCCGGACGACGCGGCGGACGCGATTGCCATTGCGCTCTGCCATGCGCGAAGTTCCACCTCGCTTCTGGCGCAGAAAGGATACCGGTAATGTTTTATTATCTGAATGGAACAATTACGCTGCTCGACGCCAATCTCGCGGTTGTGGACTGCGGCGGCGTGGGCTATGCGTGTCATACAACAAATTATACGCTTGCCCGACTCCAGCTGGGAAAGCCTGCAAAACTTTTCACCTACTGCAACATCAAGGAGGATGCCTTCGACATCTTCGGCTTTTTCACACGCGAGGAACTGAACTGCTTCGAGCGGCTTCTCGGTGTGACGGGCGTGGGCCCGAAGGCGGCGCTGGCGATCTTGTCCGTCGTCTCGCCGGAGCAGCTGACACTGGCTGTTATGACGCAGGACGACAAAACCATCACCATGGCGCAGGGCGTGGGCAAAAAGCTGGCCCAGCGCATCATTCTGGAACTCAAGGATAAACTTGGCGCAAGCCAGCTGGAACTGAATACAGCGGAGTTCGCCGGTGCTGGCGTGCTGGCTCGCGGCAGCAAAGCAGCAGAGGCGACCGCCGCGCTTGTCGGCCTCGGCTATTCGCAGACGGAGGCTGCGGCTGCGCTCAAAGGCATCGACATTGAGAACCTTTCCATCGAAGACGTGATCCGCCGGGCGCTGCGCGCCGCGGCGCAGCAGTAAGGAGGGCACGGCATGAGTCTGGATTTTTCGCAGAAATACGACGCGCCCATTGTCACCACGAGCCTGACCCCGCAGGACGACGGCGAGGTCAGCCTGCGCCCGAAGCTGCTGGCCGATTATACCGGCCAGGAAAAGGCCAAGGGCAATCTGGCCATTTATATTGAAGCCGCCAGACGGCGCAATGAGCCGCTCGACCATGTGCTGCTCTACGGCCCGCCGGGCCTCGGTAAGACGACGCTCGCAGGCGTCATCGCCAACGAAATGGGCGCGGGCATCCGTGTGACCTCCGGCCCGGCAATCGAAAAGGCCGGCGATTTGGCCGCACTGCTGACGAATCTTGCGCCGGGCGATATTCTATTCATTGATGAAATTCACCGGCTGAATCGAGCAGTTGAGGAAATTTTATATCCGGCCATGGAGGATTTTGCCATCGATATCATCGTCGGCAAGGGCCCGTCGGCCAACTCCATCCGGCTTGATCTGCCGCACTTTACGCTCATCGGTGCAACGACCAGAGCCGGGCAGCTGTCCAGCCCTCTGCGTGACCGCTTCGGCGTGCAGCTGCGTCTGGAACTGTATACCACAGAGGAATTGCAGCGCATCGTCATGCGATCGGCCGCGCTGCTTGGAATTGAGATCGAGCCTGCGGGCGCGCGGGAGATCGCGTCCCGTTCGCGCGGAACGCCGCGTATCGCAAACCGCCTGCTGCGCCGTGTACGCGATTTTGCACAGGTCTGCCACGACGGTGTGATTACGTCCGAGGCTGCCGACCACGCGCTCAGTAAGCTTGAGGTTGACCATTTGGGCCTCGACGCGGTTGACCGCCGCATGCTTACCGCCATCGTGAAAAATTACGGCGGCGGCCCAGTGGGCCTTGAGACGCTGGCTGCGACCATCGGTGAGGAGGCCGTCACGCTGGAGGACGTCTATGAGCCGTATCTGCTGCAAATCGGGTTTCTGACGCGCACGCCGCGCGGCCGCTGCGTCACGCAGCTGGCGTATGAGCATCTTCATCTGCCGTCTCCCGTGCAGCCTGCCGGGACGCAGCTTTCATTCTGAGTTTTGAGGAGCAATACATACTATGGGTAAATTATTTGGGACTGACGGCATCCGCGGCGTTGCCAATGAAACGTTGGACGCGAAGCTTGCTTACCGCGTGGGACAGGCGGCGGCGATCTCGCTCTGCGACGATTCCGGCACGAAGCCAACCGTCGTCATCGGCAAGGACACGCGCATTTCCTCGGATATGCTCGAGGGCGCGCTCGTCGCGGGACTGACAGCCTGCGGCTGCAACGCGATTCTGCTCGGCGTGATCCCGACGCCTGCCGTTGCATATCTGACGGTCTATCTGCATGCGGACGCAGGCATCGTCATTTCCGCCTCGCACAATCCGTATGAGCACAACGGCATCAAGATGTTCTCATCCGAGGGCTTCAAGCTGAACGACGCGCTCGAAGCGCGCATCGAGGATTTGATTTTGCAGGACGGAGAGCTGCCTGTCAAAACGCATGGAGAGATTGGTCAGGTCATGTCCGGCAGCTTTGCGGCGGAATACTATCTTGACCATCTGGCCTCGACCATCGAGAGCCTTGAGCCGCTGCGCGTTCTCATCGACTGCGCCAACGGCGCGGCCTCGACCACGGCGCGGTATTTATTCGGCCGCTTCCCGCTGGAGGCAGAGTATCTGAACGACAAGCCGAACGGTGTCAATATCAACAATGGCTGCGGCTCGACGCATCTGGAAGCACTCTGCGATGCGGTCAAAGCAGGCGGCTACGACCTCGGCATTGCGTTTGACGGCGACGCCGACCGCTGTTTGACCGTAGACGAACAGGGCTGCGTCATTGACGGTGACAAGATGATGGCAATCTGCGCCGACGCGATGGAGAAAAGAGGCCGCCTGCGGGGCGGCGGCTTCGTTGCGACGGTCATGTCCAACATCGGCCTGCACAAATACTGCGCAGGGCACGGTCTGCGGCTCCTGTGTGCGTCAGTTGGCGACCGGAACGTATTGGAACTGATGCAGAAGGAGGGGATGCGCCTCGGTGGCGAGCAGTCGGGCCATATCATTTTCTTGGACTACATGCCTACCGGAGACGGTCAGCTGGCCGCGCTGCAATTTCTCGATATCCTTTCGCACAGCGACAAAAAAGCCAGCGAACTGTCTGCCGCCGTGCGGCAGTATCCGCAGCTGCTGCAGAATGTCCGCGTGACCTCAAACGAACAGAAAGCGGCCATCATGCGGTCGGATTCTCTGCGGGAAGCGATCCAAAAGGCGGAGGCTGAACTTGGGGAAAATGGCCGCGTGCTCATTCGCCCGTCTGGCACGGAGCCGCTCATCCGCGTTATGGTCGAAGCCGGCACGGAGCGGCAGGCACAGGCGGTCACAGAGACGCTTGTGCAGCACGTCGAAAATCTACAAAAATTATCAGAGAAATAAAATAAGTTTTATTTACTATTGACAACCGGAAAAATATCGCATATAATCGCTAGTGTTGGGTAATAAAAATTTCCAACCAGAGCCACGCAGATCTTTCATCATTCCGTTGCACCCTCTCTTCGTGTATGGACCCATGGCAAGATTGACTGGCGCTTTTCCCGGCGAAATCAGGCAAAGCCTGATCGCATATAAAGCCCTATCGCATACGAGCGTACGCCGCAGTTGCAGGGCAAATCCATTTTTTATCGCAAAAGAGAGGTAACAAAAATGTTTGAAGACAAGACGTTGGTCTGCAAAGAGTGTGGCAAAGAGTTCGTTTTCACTGCCGGTGAGCAGGAATTCTACGCAGAGCGTGGCTTCCAGAATGAGCCGCAGCGCTGCAAGGCCTGCCGTGACGCCCGCAAGAACGCGACCCGCGGCCCCAGAGAGTACTACACCGCTACCTGCGCGGCCTGCGGCGGCGAAGCGCGTGTCCCGTTCGAGCCGAAGTCCGATCGCCCGGTTTACTGCAGCGATTGCTTCGCCCGCATGAAGGCTCAGGGCTAAGTTCTATCTGCCAACCAAAGATCCGCACCTGGACCGGGTGCGGATCTTTTTTGCGCAGACGCGCTTATGGCGGCCATTCGCGCTTTCTATGGCTGTTTCGCTTGCAGGCACGGGAACTGGTGTGATATAGTATAATACAAATGCCCTATGGAAAGGATGAATTTTTTCATGCAGTACGATGTGATCATAATCGGCGCAGGCCCCGGCGGAATTTTCTCGGCATATGAGTTGTCAAAACTCTGTCCGGAGAAGAAAATCGCTGTGTTTGAAGAGGGACAGCCGCTCGAAAAACGCAAATGTCCCATTGACGGCAAAACGGTCAAGCACTGCGTCGGCTGTCCGACGTGTGCGATCATGAACGGCTTCGGCGGCGCGGGGGCGTTTTCTGACGGAAAATACAACCTGACGAACGATTTCGGCGGCACGCTTTATGAATATATCGGCAAAAAGCAGGCCATGGAACTGATGCACTACGTCGATGCGATCAACGTCAGCCACGGCGGGGAGAACACACGGCTGTATTCCACTGCCAACAGCGCGTTCAAGACTCGCTGCCTGCAATGCAATCTGCATCTGCTCGATGCGTCTGTCCGGCACCTTGGAACGGACATCAATTTTGTAGTGCTGAAAAATCTCTTTGCCGAGTTGGAACCAAAGGTCGATTTCTACTTCCGCACGCCCGTACGGCAGGTGTTGGTGGCGGACGGCGGCTATGAGATCGTCACGGACAGCGGAAGCTATTTCTGCAAGCAGTGCATTGTCTCCGTCGGCCGCAGCGGCAGCAAGTGGATGGAGAGCGTGTGCCGCGAACTGAACATCGAGACAAAATCCAACCGCGTCGATATCGGTGTGCGTGTGGAATTGCCTGCTGAGATTTTTAAGCACCTGACTGACGAACTCTATGAGAGCAAGATCGTCTACAAGACTGAAAAATATCAGGATTTGGTCCGTACGTTCTGCATGAACCCGAAGGGCGCGGTCGTGACGGAGAACACAAACGGCATCGTGACCGTCAACGGCCACAGCTATGAGGATCCGGCCAAGCAGACCGAAAACACAAACTTTGCCCTGCTTGTCTCCAAGCACTTTACAGAGCCTTTCAAGGACTCCAACGGCTACGGCGAGTCCATCGCACGGCTTTCCAACATGCTTGGCGGCGGCGTAATGGTGCAGCGCTTCGGCGATTTGATCCGCGGCCAACGGTCAACGCAGAAGCGCATCGACAAATCTTTCGTTACCCCGACCCTGACGGCCACGCCGGGCGATTTGTCGCTGGTCATTCCGAAGCGCATTCTCGACGGCATCATCGAGATGATCTACGCGCTTGACAAGATCGCTCCGGGTACAGCAAACGACGATACGCTGCTTTATGGCGTCGAGGTCAAGTTCTATAACATGGAAGTTTCTGTCGATGAGAATCTGGAAACAGCGCACAAGGGCCTGTTCATCATCGGCGACGGCAGCGGCATCACACATTCCCTGTCCCACGCCTCCGCCAGCGGCGTCTATGTTGCGCGGTATCTTGCAGCACACGAAGCATAATATATTATGGCAGCCTCTCCCGGCCTTTGGCCGGGAGACTTTTTCTTGCGCTTTTTTTATGACTGTTGTATACTGAAAAGGGAAAAAAACAGGCGGAAGGGGAGAAGGAGGATGAGAAGAGCGGGCGCGCTTCTAATTGCTGCTGTACTGCTCCTGACCCTCTGCGCCTGTAAGCGCGAAACACGGCCTGCCGCGGGGATCGGAAGATTTACCGGCGAGCAGGTCAGCGTCTACGGCGGCGACTGGCAGCCAATCGGCGAGGTCTACAGCGGTCTGACCTATCTTGAACTGAACGCAGACGGCGAGGGCGTTTTCTGCGTGGACGGCGAAGCCGCCGCAGTCGAATGGGCAGCGGCAGACGGACGGCTTACGCTGACGATGGGCGGCGCGCGCTGCGAAGGAACGATCAGCGCGGATACGATCGATATCGACTTTTTTGATGCCGATATCCGCATGAAGTTTTTCCGCCCGGCCTCTGCCGCGCTTCCGCTGCCAGAACAGGCGCAGGAAGCAGAAGTGGACACAGAGCCGGATGCGGAGACAAATACTGACGCAGCATCGGATTATGCGGCCTATTGGGCCGGAGACTGGTACGGCTGGCATGTTGTGATCGATGCAAGCGAGGAACTGCAATATCTGAAGGACACCGCGTGGGACGCCTGCGCGCGGATTCGTGTCCGCGAAGACACTGGAACCCTCACCGTTTGGGATACGGAAACTGACCCCGGCGAACTTCTGCTCCGGGCAAGCGTCGAGTTTTCCCCCGGTACGACCGACGCCGGGTGCATGACGGCGGACGCCGGCGCTTATTTGGGCTGCGATCTGACGGATGGCCTTCTGTGCGATCCCGGCGCGTCCGAGGTGCAGGCGTTTGCGCATATGATCTTGATTTCGGGTCGCGCGGAGGATGAAAACGGCGGCTGGGTGCGCTTCCGACTCTATCTGCGCCCATGGGGCATGGACTGGGAAGACGTGCGCTCTGGCAATACAAGCGGCTGCCTGTACCGCAATATGCTCCCGCCGGATTATGACAGCTGGTATGCGCCGCTGCTGGCGCAGGGCGTCACCGATATGCCGGACTCGTTCGAGACGGCGAAATAAGAAAGGAGAACTGGTCATGGCGTTTTGCCCCTATTGCGGAAGCGAAATCGCGGAATCAGCGAAATTTTGTACACAGTGCGGCGCGAGACTTACGCAGTCCGTCCCCGCGCAGGAGGAACCGGCGGAGTTTGTGTATACGGAAAGTATTCCGCCTTTGCCGGAGCAGTCTGCCGCGCAGAGCGAGGCTCCGTATGCGGAAAAGCGAAAGAAAAAGTCCAAAGCGCCGCTGGTCATCGGAATTATCGCGGGAGTTCTGGTGCTGGCCGCCGTGCTTTGGGGGCTGATTGGAAGAACGCTGTTTGCTCCCTACCGGCAGTCGGAGTCTGTCGATCCCTCCCCGAATATCACTGCACAGACCTCGTTCTGGAACGGCGGCTGGTATGGCTGGTGGATAATCGAATCCGGAACCGGCGCCTACAAAGACCATGCGAACAGCTGGTGGGACGCCTGCGCGCGAATCGACCTCGGCTCGGACGGAAGCGGAACGCTTACCCTGTGGGACGATTCCTGCGCGGCAGGTCAGACTATCGCGGACGCACAGGTTCAGGCAGATTCTGACCTCACGACGAGTGGGCGGCTCGTTTCGACGGACGGCAGCTTCTTTGACTGCGCGCTGAGCGGGGCAGACGCATGGTATATTGACGCGGCTGCGCCTGAGGCGATGCCGTACCCCTATATGATCTGCATCTCCGGCGTCTATACGGATCCGGAGGATAGCGGAAATTCCTTCGTCTATACGATCTATCTGCGTCCATGGGGCATGGATTGGGAGGATGTGCGTGCGGATAACGAGTCGCTTCTGCCGTATTTCTACGACGACTGGTATCTGCCGCTGATCGAGTCCGGCGCGTCTGTTCCAAACGCCATCGGCGGAAGCCCGGCATAAGCATATACACAAATTACACTGAAAAATGGAGGTTTACAGATATGGAACTGGCAGAAAAACGATACGAGCAGTGGCTTGCGCAGCAAGGACTGGAGCCGGAACTGCGTACGGAACTGGATGCGATGCAGTCTGATGCAGAGAAGATCACCGACGCGTTCTACCGCGATCTGGAGTTTGGTACGGCAGGCCTGCGCGGCGTGCTCGGCGCGGGCACGAACCGGATGAATGTCTATGTGATCCGCCGCGCAACGCAGGCAGTTGCACAGTATCTCAATGAGACGGATCTGCCGAAGACCGTTGCCATCGGCCATGACAGCCGCATCAAGAGCGATGTTTTTGCCCGTGAAGCGGCAGCAGTTTTTGCGGCCAACGGCATCACAGCCTATCTCTACCCCCGCCTTGAGCCGGTTCCGGCGCTGAGTTTTGCCGTGCGCCATCTGCACTGCGGCCTCGGCGTCTGCGTTACGGCCAGCCACAACCCGGCGGAATACAACGGCTATAAGGTCTACGGCGCCGACGGCTGCCAGATGACGCCGGAGGCGGCAAAGCGCGTGGTTGCGCTGCTGGAGCACATGGACTATTTTTCCAGCGCAAAAACCATGGACTTTGATGCGGCGCTGGCCGCCGGGAGTATCCGGTACATCCCAGACGGGGTACTGGATGCGTTTGTAGATGCCGTTTACGCGCAGCGTGTCGGCAGCGGAGAAGGAATTGCGAATCTGAAGCTTGTCTACACGCCGCTCAACGGCGCGGGACTTGAATGCGTCAAAAAGCTGACGCAGAAGCTGGGAATCCGGAACATGACCATCGTAAAAGAGCAGGAGCAGCCGGACGGTCATTTTCCGACCTGCCCGTATCCGAACCCGGAGATCCGTCAGGCCATGGAACTGGGACTGCAATACTGCGACCGTGTCCGCCCCGACATTTTGATCGGCACCGACCCCGACTGTGACCGCTGCGGCACGGCCGTGCCGGACGGCAAGGGCGGCTACCGGCTTATTTCCGGCAATGAAATGGGCGTTATTCTGTTGGACTTCATCTGCCGCAGCCGCATCGCAAACGGTACGATGCCCGAAAATCCTGTCGCCGTTACGACCATCGTTTCGACGGATATGGTCACAGCTGTCGCAAAAAAATACGGTGTCGAACTGCGGCGCGTGCTCACCGGCTTTAAGTATATCGGCGAACAGATCGCGCTGCTGGAGCAGGGCGGCCATCCGGAACGCTATATCTTCGGCTTTGAGGAAAGCTACGGGTATCTCTCCGGCACGCATGCGCGCGATAAGGACGCGGTTAACGCCGTGCTTCTCATCTGCGAGGCTGCTGCGTGGTATGCGAAAAAGGGTATGACACTCGGCGATGCCATCGACGCGCTGTACACGGAGTTCGGCTGCTACTGCAACATGCAGAAAAGCTTTGCATTCACAGGCGAGACGGGCATGGAAAAAATGGCTGGGCTGATGCAGGGCCTGCGGAAGCAGCCGCTGCGCGAAATTGCCGGCCTTCCGGTTGAGGGCTATACGGATTACGAAGCCGAGGGAACGGGACTGCCGAAGGCAAACGTACTGGAGTACCGCCTGCCCGGCGGCGATAAGGTTATCATCCGCCCGTCCGGCACAGAGCCGAAGATCAAGGCGTACCTGTCCGCTGTCAAGCCGACCGTGGAAGAGTCAAACGCGCAGCTTTCCCTCTTGGCAGAAGCTGCAGCAAAGCTTCTTGCATAAAAAATAAAAAAACCTCTTGCAAAAACCAACCGGATATGCTATGATACATAAGCTAATTCAATAGCTATCCGGGTGTGGCGAAGTTTGGTATCGCGCTTGAATGGGGTTCAAGAGGCCGCTGGTTCGAATCCAGTCACTCGGACCAAGTCGTCGTGGACTGCGCAAGTTCACGACGACTTTTTTATGCTTCGCATCAAAAAGTCATCTTTCACTTGTTCCGTCACTCCTCCGCTCAAACTCACAATCGCTGCCGCTGGATTGTGGTTTTGTTTTCAGTTTCAGCAGTTGATCTATAGCGTTCACATGGCACAGGCAAAAGGACTCGAAATCGAAAGATTTCGGGTCTTTTTCTAACTTTTCGAGCAAAAATCGACCGTCGCGCCAGATGCCTGCATAACACGTTGCCTATGTGAAGGGCACTAAATGGTATCGAGTCGATTTTTGTTTCAGTGACGGCATGATGACGGATATCTATTGCGACTGCCCATATCCGGAACTCTGCAAGCATGAGGTGGCCGCAGCATTCACGCTTCGGATGCTGTTCGAGCAGCCGCAGTTCAAAGATATCAGCGATTTTATGGCGATGGACCACAGGGCTTTCTGGCAGCTGGCAGCGCGCACAGACAGCATCTGCCTCTGATTTTGCTGCGGAAAAACCGGTTGCGCCGCTGTTTCTTCTTTGCTACAATGAAAACAGCATGGCAGGAAGACGCAGTGTGCAAAAACAGGAATGATGGGGATGGGAGCATGCACAGAACAGAAAATGTGGAACTGACCGTGGTGTGTCTGCTGGAGGACGGCGGCAAAGTGCTGCTGCAGAACCGGAAAAAGGAAGACTGGCACGGTTGGGCGCTGCCGGGCGGGCATGTGGCGCCGGGAGAATCGTTTGTAGACGCTGTAATCCGGGAGATGCGGGAAGAAACAGGGCTGACGATCCGGAACCCGAAGTTGGTCGGTGTCAAGCAGTTCCCAATCGAAGCCGGCCGGTACGTTGTGCTGCTGTTCAAGGCTGTGGAATGGGCAGGAACGCTGACGTCATCGAAGGAAGGGGAGATGAAGTGGGTAGAATACAGCCAGCTTCCGTCCTTGAAAACTGTGGACGATCTCGAAGAGATGCTGCACATGATGAACGCGCCGGGACTGACGGAATTCCAATACCTGCTCTGCGGCGGGGAATGGGTTGTATCCATTAAATAGAGGAGGCAGTTATGCGGTATCTTACAAAGGAATGGTACATCGCCTGTCAGGCTGACCCGATGACGCCGGAGGTGCAGAAGCAGCTGGACGAGATTGACCGGGCCTATTGCGCCGCGCAGACGCGCGAGACGCTGCCGGACGGGCTGTTACAGCAATTTTTCTTCCACGACGGCGTGGTGCGGGAAATCATCACCGGGACGGATCTCACGCTTCGCATTGACAGCCCGTATTCCGAATACCGTACCGTGACCTTCCGCGGTGCAAGGCTCAAGCAGGAGCCGCCCCGTGTCGGTGCGGTCTGGCTGTACCGGGAACTTTACCGGCATAAGAGCGGGATGGGCTACGAGGTGCACATCCTGTTCGATGCCCCGGCAGGCCCTGCGCACCAGGGAATCCGCCCATCCGACTTGATCGATACGAAAATCATCTGCGACGAGATCGAATTTGCATAAAAAACCGGCCCGGACACGAATGTGTCCAGGCCGCGACGGTGAGCGGATCTGGCTCCTGCAGTGTGACGGCTTCATGGTCGAGTTCCGATGTCTGCTTCTGCACCTGTGCGGATATCTCCGGTTCCTGCCGCAGCTGCTGTAGAGCAAACCGGACGCCGCCGATGGCACACGATATGCACAGCACGGCACGTCCGCGCTCGCATACCGGTGCAGAATGCACTCGCGCTGTGTGCGCAGGAGTTGCCGGAACTGCTGCATCTGACGTCAGAGTCGTGACAATCTGCTTTGCCTGTGCTTCAGAGTCGGCCTCCGAGCGGACGAGCCGCAGAGGCTTCTGCTGCATGCGGGCTACGCGCAGATTTATGACTGGGTCCCGCGTGACAGCATCCTGTTCTACGCGCTCGACAACGGCATGAGTCTTGTCGCCTGCAACCAGCAGCTTGACGAGCGCGGCGAAGCCATTTTAGGTTGACCGATGCGCCCCATCTGCATTGAATTTAATCTTACATAGTGAGAACCCCCGCAGAGCGGCTGGCCGGGCCGCCTCTGCGGGGGTTTTTAAGCAAATAGGCCCTTTTTGACGAAATTGCCAGAAATATTTCTAAAATGGAGAAATAATCCTTGCATTCACTGGAAATGTCCGGTACAATCAATATAGAGTAGTGTATACTTCGTACCATGAAAGATACACACAGATGAGAGAAAACACACAATAGGAGGAAAAATGGCATGAAACGATCAAAGCGAATCCTTGCCCTGCTCCTGAGCATGGTCCTGTTGTTCGGGATGCTGCCAATGTCAGCATTGGCGGCAGACAGCACGTTTTCTGATGTGAAAACGTCCGACTGGTTTTATGATGATGTCCGATATGTATGCGAAAATGGCCTGATGAACGGAACAGGCAGCGGCACGTTCAGCCCGAAGGCCACCACGACCCGCGGCATGATCGTGACGATCCTGTACCGCCTTTCCGGCGAGCCTGCTGTTTCCGGCGTATGCCCGTTTGGCGACGTGGCGGCAGGGAAGTACTATGAGAAGGCAATCACATGGGCGGCAGAAAACAAGATCGTCAGCGGCTATGCGGACGGCACGTTTGGCCCGGACAATGCAATCACGCGTGAGCAGCTGGCGGCAATTTTGTACCGCTATGCCACTTTTTGCGGCTACGCCGTGACAGCTTCTGCCGAGATCAGCAGATTTGCAGATGCCGGTATGGTCGGCAGCTATGCGCTCGCAGCCATGAAATGGGCAAGCGCAGAGGGACTGATCAACGGCTCCGGTAGCAAGCTTGATCCGAAGGGCAGCGCAACCCGCGCACAGGTAGCGGCCATCCTCGCCCGGTTCTGCAAGAACATTGCAGGCGCGTCTACTCCCGCATCCAAGCCCGCATCCAGTACCGGCACCGTCCTCCCGCCCGCACCTAATCCTACCCCGGATCCCGATCCTACGCCCGATCCCGACCCAAAACCGGACCCTGAACCGGATCCTGATCCGTCGGATGCTGAAGACTTTTATAAGGAAAACGCCGAATTGATAGACATCATTGATGCCAAAAAGTCGGATGATGTATTGACAGAGGCGGATGTAAAGTCCAATTTAGAAGAAAAAGGATTTACGGAATATCCCATAACGTATATGTATACGATGGACGGCGAGAAGGTTGAGGAAACAGAGATTTCCGATAACTCAACGATCAAGCATCCTATGTACCAGACGTTCTATCTATCCGAAAGCAATAATATTGTTTGGTTGATTTATGTTGTGAACGGAGAAGTCTTTGCGGATCCAGTCTCTTTTAATTGGGAGTACGATCTGAACAGTGAGATACTGGTATCTACATCCGAGCGGCTTACGAGTTACGATGATGAGACAAACCGTTTTTACATAACCAAACCTTTTGCGTCGAGGGTGCTTGTAAAAATCGTGGAACAGATCGATGCTGCAACACTGGAAAATCTGACAGCCGAAGAACTTTGCGCGTGGAGCGGGGCAGCGATGCCTCCCACTGATAATGATGACGATTCTGACAACGATAGCACTGTTTCTGAGTCGTCTATGGCTGAAACAGTTGATTTATTAACCGAAGAGGCAGCTGGACTGTCCGATGCTACCGTACAGAGCAGCAGCGATCCCATCATTATGGTATCACTCGGCGATTCCTATTCCTCTGGCGAAGGCATTGAGAAGTTCTATGGACAAGATAAATCCCTGTTTGAAAAGGTGGAAGATGAGGATTGGCTCGCGCACAGATCCACACGGAGTTGGCCGGGAATGCTGAGAATCCCGGGCGTAGCAGGCACAATGTCAAATTATAAGGTTGACGTTGGAAAAACAAGTGAAGCGCCTATTCAGTGGTATTTTGCCGCTGCGTCTGGTGCTGAAACTGTGAATTTTAAAGCAAAAGAAGGGGAAACAGAAGAGGAGCAGGGAAAACTTAAAAAAGATATTTTTCAATTCTATTACAAGAATATAATTGTTGGAACGGTTCCTTATAAAGACTGTAAGTATCTTCCTTGTCAATTAGACGTTTTTAATAAGATCCGCGGTGAAGTCGATTATGTGACAGTAACGGTTGGCGGGAACGATGTCGATTTTGCCGACATAGTTAAGGATTGCGCCATGGGTAGTTCATATCTGAATTTTAACTGGTTCAAAAAAACGTTTGACAAGAGAATCGCTGACATATGGAATAAAGAGGAACAATGGACAAGAAACATTGAAAATACATATGACGATATTCAGCAAGCTGCCGGGAATCAAGCTGCAATTATTGTTGCTGGCTATCCGAAGCTGTTCGAGAAAACAGGTAAAGGCTTTTTGATTAGCGAAGAAGAGGCAACCACGGTAAATGAAAATGTTACAAAATTCAACAACAAACTAAAAGAACTTGTCGAAGGACGTCAACGCAGTGGAATGAATATTTACTTTGTGGATGTCGAGCGCGAATTTGACGGACATGAGGCGTATTCTTCGAGTGAATGGATCAACAGGATTATCATACCTAAAAAGAGCGAGGATCTGGAGCAAACTGGGTTTGGGAGTGCATACTCAGTACATCCCAACGAAAAGGGCGCAAGAGCGTATGCCCGATGCGTAAATGCCAAAATTGCAGAAATAGAAAGGCGTAAAACCATATCTGGTGTTATCACCATTGCGGATGAAGACACTGATATGACGAATAACGTTCCGCTGAAAGGTGCAGAAGTAGAACTCTGGATTTCACAGGCTGAATTTAGAAATGCGAAATCTGACAGCAATGGCGAGTACAAGTTGGTTGATGTTCCTGCAGGAACCTATACATTGAGGGTATCCAAAGAAGGTTACTTCCCTGTGACTGAGACAATCACAGTAACAGAGGATGACTCGGAGATTATTTACAATATCACCATCGAAGCAATTTCCGAAGAGTATGCTGGTTTTGGTCAGGCAAGAGGCAAGATCATCGATGCAGGAACGGGTCGTGGTGTTTCAGGACTGACTTTGTATATCCGCCCGGGTATCGGGAATACAGCAGGAGAAGCTGCAGCGACGATCAACATGACAGAAAGCACATACACCACGCCGATGTTAATATCAGGTAATTATACAGTTCAGATTGTTGACGAGCGTGAAGGAATCACGGATGAAGAACGTTATGTCACATCTACGTTTAACATTAAAGTTCTTGGGGACAAGCTTATCGACAATCAGAATGGCTATGTGTCTAACGGTGTTATGTCAGAGGAAATTCGGATTGTACTGACATGGGGCGAGTCCCCATGGGATTTGGATTCGCATCTTGTTGGCCCTACGGAAAATGGTGATAAATTCCATGTTTACTATGGAAATAAAGTGCATGGAACTGAGGCTGATCTTGATGTCGATGACACGAGCAGCTATGGTCCTGAGACTATTACGATTCATAGCTTCAATGAAGGCATCTATACATATGCAATACATGACTATTCAAATAGATATTCGTCTAATTCGACTGCGTTGGCAAATTCCGGCGCACAAGTCAAAGTGTATATAGGTGCTAAGTTGCTTATGACCTACAATGTACCTTCCAACAAAGATGGAACCTTATGGACAGTATTTACATACAATAGCAAAACGAAGCAGTTTACCACGGTAAATACGATGTCGTATGACTCTACTCCTGGTGGTTTGTCCACTGAATCGATAGGGGTGCGCTTGGATGAGAAAATAGCAAATATTGATTTTATCGATGCTACGGCCTTCCTCGTTGAAGACATTTTACGGAATCCAAAACATGATTGACCCCTAATTGAAACGGCGTACATACGGAACAAACCCACTTGCGCTGTCCCAATAAACAACCAGCCCGGGCACTTTACTGTGCCCGGGTTTTGTCTGTCAAGCTGCTTTTTGCCCTGTTATCAACGTAAGTGTCAGAATGCCGACTGCAGCAGCCTGGTCGCATGTTTGGCCTGCTGAAGATAGATGTGCCGGTTGGCTGCAGTCGAGGCGTAATATCAAACAGTGCCTGTAGAAATTTAGAATCCTATATGTCCTATACGGAAAAAACAGATGCCAGCCTAAATTGGAGTTCTTGGAGGCTATGACAATGTCTCCTTAGTCGGTCAATCCGGCTGGGGCAGACACGGCAAGCTGACCAGCGCCGCGCGGACAGCATTGCGGGTGCAGCATAGCCAGTGACTGCACCAATAGCACCGGAACAATTCCGTTGAGAACGTTTTCAACGGAATTGTTTTATCCTGCCTGCTTCATTTTTTACTGTTCTGCCCGACCAGACGGAGAACGGCCATTACGGCGCCGTACAGGATGCCTGCGATCGCCCAGATGAACCAGCTGTATTTGGGCTGCGCGTTGCCATACGGCCCGAAGGTGTAGAACATGAAACTGGCTGTCACGACCAGCCAGTAGCAGACGCTGACCGTGCCGATCAGGCGGCTTTTGGACTTTCTCTGGCGGGTGTAGTCGCCCTCCTCCAGCAGCTTTTCCATCGCGGCGGTCTGCGTTCCGGCGTAGACGAACGCGATGCAGGCCAGCGCGACAAAGCCCAGCAGCAGGCACACCGCGCCGATGTACATGAGATCTGAGCCGGAAAGGCACATCGCCAGAAACAGCGGCAGGACGGACATGATGCACAGGATTGTGCCGATCATGTTCAGACGGTTCGCCGTGGGCTGGAAGTCCTGCTGGCGCTGCCTGACCATGCCGCTTACGCCGTATTCCGTCTCAAACGGCTCGGTTTCCAGAAACGCAAATTCCCTGACCTGCGCGCCGCTGGACAGGAAAATGCCGACTGCGGCGGCGACCAGAATGATCAGCGCGCTCATGCCGATGCCCGCCGCCGCGTTTTCCGTAACGCGGGCGGTGTATTCGCTCAGCCCGCCGAGCAGGATCAGCGCAATGGGCGAGATCACGCACAAAAACGTGGCCAACGCCAGCCTTGGCGCGGCGGCGCGGCGCAGTTCCAGATAGCGCGAGGCCTCCTCCATGCTCACGCGGCGGCGCTGCGGCTGCTCGGGAAGGCTGGGCGCAGGCTCCTGCTCTTCCAGTTCATCCTTTAATAAGTAATCCGTGCTGACGCCGAAAACGCGGCTCAGCTGGACGATCTTGTCGAGGTCTGGAACGGACTGCGCGCCCTCCCATTTGGATACGGACTGCCGCGAGACGTTCAGCTGCTGCGCAAGTTCCTCCTGCGACCAGCCCGCCTTTTTCCGCAGGGCGATCAATTTGTCTGCAAAGATCATGCGTGTTTCCTCCTCTGGTTGATGCCGCTATTCTACGGGATTTTGCAGTTGCATGCCAGCAAGTCCGCCTGAAAATCTGTCAACTGCCGGTTGCGGCACTGCAATTTCAGGATTTCTTTATACTTCGTTTACAAACTGTTCACCACAAACCGGGCAAAATCCGGTATCCTTGGAGCATAAGGAAGCTGCTTCACGGAAAGTTCCGCGGAGAGACAACAGCAGCCTTTCAAATAGACATTCATCCATTTCTCCTCTCTTTTCTCTTTTTCTCTCAAGGAAAGCCGCCGGCAGCGCATGCCGGCGGCTTTTCGCGTCCTCAGCGCGCGGCGAACAGGAAGCCGCTGCGCAGAGAGTGTGCCAGATTGAACCGGCGTGCTGCTGTTTCGCCTTCAAACCGGATATCGGCAAACGGGCCGTCTATGGATACGATACGGCCCATGCCGTATTTTTTATGCCGGATGACGCTCCCCGGCCCGAGCGTCTGCGCGTTCGGCGTTGTCTGTGCTGCGGCAGGTGCTCCCGGCGCCTGCCAGACCTCCGCGCGGCTTTGCTCAAGCAGCATCTGTCCCGCACGCATGAGCCTGTCACCGTCCGGAAATGCAAGGAGCATCTCGTCTTCGCACTGCGCCAGAATGCGTCCCTCGCCGTGCGTTTCGTGGCGATAACGCAGACCACAGGCGTTTTCCGGCACGATGGCAGCGAAATCGTCCTTTGCGCGCACCGGAACAGGCAGATAGCCCTGCGCCTCCCTGATAAACGCGGATGGTGCATCCGGGTAATCGAACAGTGTCAACTCGTCCTTTGCCCGCGTCATGGCGACGTAGAAAAGCCTGCGGTCTTCTTCGTACTCCCGACGCTCGTCCGCCGTTCCGTCTGCCGCGTCCGGCCGGGACGGGAGCACGCCGTCGTGGATATCCAGCAGATACACCCGTTCATATTCCAGCCCCTTGCTTGAATGGATCGTTGAAAGCGTCAAGCGTGCATCCGGCGCGTCCGTATGTACGCGGATGGTTTGCCGCAGCGTGTCCAGCCGGGCCAGAAACGCCTCCGCCGACGGCTCCCGCGCGGCAAGCATCTGCAGAATGAAATATTTTCCGGGATCGAGCCGCCGTTCGGTCACAAAACCGCCGTAGCCCAGCGGGCCCCAGATCGTGCGCATCAGCGCTTCTCCGGGCAGCGTTTCCAGTGCCTCGAACCCCGCCTTTAAACGCCGCACGCGTTCAAGCCCCTCATCCGATAATCCTGCCTGCGCCAGCAGGCAGTCCAGAATCGGCGTGTTTGTACGTCCGCTCTGTATGCAGGCGGCCTGCGCCGCCTCCTTGGAGATCAGGGCACCGAATTTATAATAAATGCGCAGAAAGCGTTCCGCGTCGTCCGGCGTTGCGGCGAAGCGCAGAATGTCCTGCACGTCGCAGACAATGCGGTGGGTAAAAAAAGTGTCGTCAAAGCTGCGGCAGTGGTATGGAAGTCCGGCGCGCTCCAGCGCGTCGATCAGCGGAAGGGCGCTATCGTTGTTGCGGTACAAAACGGAAAACGGCGCGCCCTGCTCCCCAGCCAGCGCCAGCAGATACCGGTACTGCGCCTGCCGCGAGGCTGCGTGCGCAAGATGCACCCGGCGGCCCTTCGCCCTTGTTGCGCGGATGGTCTTGGAATAGCGCTCCCGGTTTCCCTCAATAAACATGCCTGCCAGCCGCAGAATTTCCGGCGTAGAGCGGTAATTGTCCTCCAGCAGCAGCGTCTTCGCGCCCGGCCAGACCGCAGAAAAGCGCAGCAGCGCCTCCGGATAGGCCGCGCGGAAGCCATAGATGCTCTGATCCTCGTCGCCGACCATGAAGAGATTCCCGGCCTTTTGCGCCAGCAGTTCAATGATCGCATGCTGCACGCGGGATGTATCCTGCGATTCGTCCACGCAGAGATAGGGATAGTGTGCCTGAAATTCTGCCAGAATTTCGGGCCGCTTTCTGAGAATCGCCAGCGCGTAAGCCATCTGATCGTCGTAATCCATCTGCCGCGCTTCGCGCAGCGCGGCACAGTAGCGCGCGTAGAGTTCGGCAAAGTGCGGCAAGCTGAAGTCCTGCGCGGCGATTTCGTCCGTGCTTAGCATCATATTCTTACAATAGGTGATCGCCGTGCGCACCTCGCGGATGGTACTGTCAGTGGGATATTCGCCGTTCAGTTCCTGATAGATGCGCCCGACCAGTGAGGCCAGTTCTCCGGCGTTCTCCAGCAGTTCAAAGGCTGGGCCGCGCTGCCGTCCGCAGACCTCAATGATTTTAGCTGACAGCCCGTTGATCGTGCGGAATTCCGGCGTTCGCCCGGCAAGGTCCGGGAAACGTGCGGTAAAGCGTGCGCGAAGTTCCCGCGTAGCAGCGACGGTGTAGGTCACGGCCAGAATGCGTGCCGGGTCGATGCCGCAGCACAGCGCCATATAGCCGAGCCGCGTCACCAGCACTGTCGTCTTTCCGCTTCCGGGCACGGCCAGCAGCAGAACCGGCCCCTCCGTCTCCATGACAGCGGCCTTCTGCTGCTCACTGAACTGCGGCATATAGCGGGCGGTAAATTCCTCCTGCGTCATACGGACAGTTCCAGCACGACCGGGCAGTGGTCGCTGCCGAGCACGTCCGTGCGGATTTCCGATGAAACCACGCGCGGCAGCAGCCGTTCGGAGACAATAAAATAGTCAATACGCCAGCCTGCGTTATTTTCGCGCGCATGGAAGCGGTAACTCCACCACGAGTATACGCCTGCCAGATCCGGGTGCAGGCGGCGGAACGTGTCGGCAAAGCCAGAGGACAGAAGCCGCGTCATCTTTGCGCGCTCCTCGTCGGAAAACCCTGCGTTCTGCCGGTTTGCTTTCGGGTTTTTAATGTCGATCTCTTCATGTGCAACGTTCAGATCGCCGCAGTAAACAACCGGCTTTTCCGCGTCCAGCCGCAGCAGATATGCGTGCAGCGCGTCCTCCCACTGCATGCGGTAATCGAGGCGCTTCAATCCATCCTGAGAATTGGGCGTATAGCAGCAGACAAGATAAAATTCTGGGTATTCCGCAGTGATGAGCCGCCCCTCGTGGTCATGCTCGTCGAGTCCGAGTCCATACCGAACAGAAAGCGGGGCCTGCTTTGTCAGAATCGCCGTGCCGGAATAGCCCTTTTTCTCGGCAGAATAAAAATAGCGGTGATAGCCATGCAGTTCAAAGACCGCCTGCTCCGGCTGAAGCTTTGTCTCCTGCAGGCAGATCACATCGGCGTTTTCCTGCGTGCAGTAGTCAAGAAAGCCCTTGCCGAGACAGGCCCGCAGACCGTTGACATTCCAGGATACCAGTTTCATAGATACCTCCAAGTGAAAAAAATCTTCCCATGAGAGGGAAGAGTCAGGGTGCATAAAGACTTTGCGGATTTATAGGGCAGTACGGATTTGCGGCAGTCCTGTAGGGGCCGATGCCCACATCGGCCCGCTGGGAAGTTGCGACTTTGCCGCAGATTTCCGTAAAACCGGTACATTCTGCGGGCGGACAGAGTCGTCCGCCCCTACAGGAGAGAGCGGGGGGCGTTGTAGGGGCCGACGACTCTGTCGGCCCAAAAAATATAACGAATTCGCCGAGAATTCCCGTAAAACCGGTGCAATCTGCGCGGGCCGATGTAGGCATCGGCCCCTACAATGAAATTTGGTGGTGCACACGGGGGGGCATCGGTCTATGCTTTTCGCCCCTGCCTGCTGCAACCCATTAGGCGCTGCGCGCCAGCTCCCCTTTCAGGGGAGCCGTTATTCTGCTGTTTCCTCCGCGGCTGTCTCCGGCAGCTGCATATCGTCGAAGGCGTTCTGTGCGTCGTCGAAGATCACCTGTACCTCAGCGAACGCGTCCTGAAGCCGGGAAAGGCCGGTGGACAGGTCGGCTGCCAGCGCGGCAATCTCCTCGCCGGAATCCATATAACGGGTACGGGCGTCCTCGCAGAGATTCGACAGTTGCGCATAGATGCGCCGGGCGCGCACAGCCGCGTTGCGTTCGGTTTGCTCGGCGCGGCGGTAGGCGGTCAACTCTTTTTCGGTAAGCGACGGTTCCTGCACCGGTTCATCCGGCTCATTTTCTGTTTCCGGCTCTTCCGGCTGCGGCACCGGCTCCGACGGCTGCGGGTCGGGGCGCGTCAGCAGTTCCTGTTGCGCCTCTTCAGCCTTTTTCAACTGCTCCGCCAGATCAGAGCCTTCCTGCGCGAGCGCGTTCACCTGCCCGGAAAGCGCGTCGTTGTCCGCCTGTGCCTGCTCCAGACGCTTCTGCAGACCTGCCAGTTCGACCTGAAGGCGCGCATTTTCAGCGGCAAGTTTATCGCGCTCGTCAGTCAGCTTGCGCAGGGCCTTCTGGTGCTCAATGGACGTCGATTCGATATAATTGACAACGTCGGTGCGGTTAAAACCGCTGACCGCCGTGCGAAACTTTGAAAAATCAGCCACCTGCTGTTCCTCCTGATCTCCGATTTTGTCTCAGTATATCACGAAAAGCGACAAAAAACAACTGGGCGTGCCGCCCGTGCGCCCGCTTTCGCACAGATTTTATGAATTGTTCACAGACGCTGGTTTTTCATTTGTATGATTGCAGACCGGCAGAAAGACTGCTATAATAAATCGCATCTGAAAGACAGCGAGGGAGCGAACGATGGAATACAACAAGCTGATCGCCGAGATGCACACCGGCGACGATGTAGAGGGGTTCTATGTCCTGAAAGACGCATTTTTGAAGACGACGGCGGCGGGGAAGCCGTTTTTATCCGGCGTTCTGGCAGACCGATCCGGTGTGATCGATCTGAAGGTCTGGGACTACTCCGGCCCCATCGGTGCGCGACCAGAGGATATCGGCCGCGTCGTCAAGATTCGGGGGCAGGTATCGGAATTCAAGGGCGCACCGCAGCTGACGGCGGGCCGCATCCGCATGGCGGACGGGAACGACCAGTATGACCTTTCCACTCTCGTGCCAACCGCCCCGATTGACACGGATGCGCGTGTCGCGGAGATTGAGCGCATGATCGACTCCATGGAGGATACGGATTATCAGTCCGTCGCCCGTGCGATGCTCGCGCGGCATCTGGACGCGTTCCGCTCCATTCCGGCGGCCAAAAGCGTCCATCACAGCTTCCTGTCCGGGCTTCTCATGCACACGTCCAATATGCTGCGGCTGGCAGATTTTCTGTCCGGACTTTACGGCGAGATCATCGACCGGAGTCTGCTGCTGACGGGGACGCTGCTGCATGATTTCGCAAAGGAAAAGGAATTTACATTCTCCGGCCTTGGGCTGGTCACAGATTATTCGCTGTCCGGCCAGCTGATCGGCCATCTGGTGATGGGCGCGCAGGAGGTGCAGCAGTGTGCGCAGGAACTCGGCATCCCGGAGGAAAAAAGTCTGCTTTTACAGCACATGATCCTTTCACACCACGGCGAGCCGGAGTTCGGCGCGGCCGTGCGCCCGATGTGCGCCGAGGCAGAACTGCTCTCTGAGATTGACCTGATCGACAGCCGTATGGAAATTTACGCTGAAGCGCTTCAGGATCTGCCCGTCGGAAGCTTTTCCAACCGTATCTTTGCACTGGACAAAAAAATCTACCGCCACGGGTGACTGCCAGCAGCCGCCTTTGAAAAAAAGGGAGGCGGGCACCGCAAAATAAAGAAAGATTTTACAAATTCGCTGTAAATTAAGCAGACAGCATCTTGCATTTGCAGATCACTTCGTATATAATTATTGTGCTAATACTAGGGGTAGTGTAGGCTACTGTGACATTTTGTTACAGTTTTGGATCTGACAGAAAGCCAGACCGAGACAAGGGAGGAATGCGAAGAATGAAACGCAACCGAATACTGGCCATTGGTATCGCACTGCTGCTGGCCGTGCAGCTGCTGGTGCCGCTTGCCTGCGCCGCAGGTGCGACGCTGAAGTTCACGGCCCCGGACAAGCTTCCGGAGGTTGGGCAGACCTTTACCGTTACGGTTGACTTGTCCGGCAACACAGGCCTGTGTGCTGTGCAGATCAAGCTGGGCTATGACGATTCCGTTGTTGAATGCACCGGCGTTGAAAACGGTGAACTGATCGGCGACATGCTCTCTGCAAACAATACGCATGCCACGCGCGACGGTATCGGCGCGATTATCGCGGCGGCGGGCACCAAGACCGTCAAGACCGACGGCAGCCTTGTTGTGTTCACCTTCCGTGTCAAGGCTGCGGGCGACGCGAAGCTGACCCTCGCCGATGCGCTCCTTTCTGACATTGACGGCAAGGCGCTTTCGCTTTCCTATTCGCTCCCGGCGCTGATCGTGCAGGGCAGCGGCTCCGACAGCGGCAGCGGTTCCGGCTCTGACGCCGAAAAGCCGGGCACGGACGATAAGAAGTCCGAGGATGATAAGAAATCTGAGGATGAAGAAAAGCCCGAGGATGAGGAAAAGCCTGCGGATGGCGCGCAGGAGGAAGTCAAGTCCGGCTCCTTCCGCGACGTGACCAGCACACACTGGGCGTTTGACTCGGTCGAGCGGGCAGCGGAACTGGGCCTTGTCACCGGCTATTCCGACGGCACCTTCCGGCCCGACACCCCCGTGACCCGCGCGCAGTTCGTCCTCATGCTCTGGCGCATGTGCGGCAAGCCCGCCGCAGCCAAGGCAGCCTCGTTTGCCGACGCCAGCGCCAGCTGGTATCAGGACGCGCTGAGTTGGGCCGTGGAGAAGGGCTATGTGAACGGCCTGTCCGATACACGCTTCGGCCCCGACGCGCCTATCACGCGCCAGCAGGCCATGGCCATTCTCTTCCGTCTGAACGGCGGCCAGAGCGGCTCGGAACAGATGCTGACCGGCGTTTATGAGCAGACCTTTACCGACAGCGGAACCATCGCCTCCTGGGCGAAGGATGCGACATGGTGGGCGGTTTACCACGAACTTGTTTCCGGCACCGGCGGCAGCCGCATCGCGCCGGAAGCCAACGCGTCCCGTGCACAGATCGCGGCGATTCTGCTGCGGTATGCAGATAAATTTATGACGATGGAGGAAGCGGCATGAAAAGAAGAATGCTTGCGCTTTTGCTTGCGGTGCTGATGCTCGCCATGCTCACCGCTGCCGCATTCGCAGAAGACACAGTCCTTGGCGTTTACAATGTGACGGGGCCCCTGACGGTGCTGAACGGCACAAAGAATGGCAGCTTCTACGCAGACGCGAACGAGTTTGAGTTGAACTGCAGCGGCCTGACCGGCGAGTATTCACTTGTGCTGCTTCTCGAAGGCGACAGCCCCGTCCCCACAGACGGGAACATCCAGTACATCGACCAGATGAGCATCGCAAACGGCGCAGTGAAATTCACACTGAAGCCTAAAGCGCTGAAGGTAGGTACATACAACATCTACATCAGCACGACCGACGAGGCGCTCAAGAAGGTCGCATCGTTCAAGTACGGCGAGAAGCCGCTGATTGAACTGGGCGATGCAAATAACGATGGCAAAGTAGATACAAACGATGCAACCGCGATTTTGCTTTATGTTGTTAACAAATACACAATGACAGATGAGCAGTTGATGGCTGCAGATGTGAATGGCGATCATACGGTCAATACAAATGACGCGGTTGCAATTCTACTTCAGATTGTCGGAAAATAATGACTTTAAATGAGAGGTAAGAAACTATGAAAAGAATTCTTGCGCTGGTGCTGGCAGTTACGTTGCTGCTGTCCCTTTTTGTGGCACCGGTTGCCGCTGAAGGCGGCGAGATCAGCTTCGAACCCGCACCGTCGGTTAATTTGACGGCTGTTTCGTATGCAGTAAAGAGCAACACCTATATTTCGGATACAGGCGCAATTACAAGTGCCAAGCCGAATGAGTTGCTTGCGGTGAAGCTTACGCTTACGAATAACGCTGAGAAAACTTTGAACTGGGCAGGCGGCCAGTTTTTCATCAAGTATGATGAAACCGCATTTGAGCCCTACAGCTTTACCTATGAAGATAAAGATACTGGTGAAGAAATTAGTGTAGGTCCGATTGCGAGAGCACTGCCAAAGGAAAACAATGGTTTCAATTATAACAGTAAGTGGATTGGCTCTGAAAACGTCGATGTTCCGGGACTGATTCAGTTTACAAAAGCATCTGCTGAAGGACAGAAAGCAATTAATAAGAACGAGTCGATTACGATTGCTTACATCCTTTTCAAAGTGAAAGCTGGAGCCGAAAATGGCGTGCAGAAGTTTGAGTTTGATACTACGCGCCCCAACGCGGTGTCAGCTGCCGAGGAAATCAATACGGCATCGAGCAACATTGCAGGCATTGATTTTTCGGAAATTCATACAGACAATGTCAGCGTGGTAGAGGGCGCTGCCCCCACGCTTGCTGCTACCTCTATCAGCAAGAATGAAGTTGTATACGGCAGCGACGAAGTGCTCACTCTGGGTGCAACGTCTACCTCCAACAAGGACATCACCAGCTTCGTCACCTTCAAGGTGAAGGATGCAGAAGGCAACGACGCTGCTGGCTTCGTTGTCAACAACGGCAATGAACTGAATGTTGCTGCAGCAGATGCTGGTACCTATACTGTCACTGCTGAGCCGAATGGAAACAACTGCAGAATCGATGAGAGCGTGACTGTTCAGAATGCAACCCTCACGATCACCAAGCAGGAGATCACCGCGCCCGTTGCAACGGTCACGAGTTTTGCCAAGGGTCAGCGAATCTTTGACCTGAACGTCGAGACGACGACTCCCGGCCTTTCTGTGGGCTATACCTGCTATGAGGGCACGAATACCGATGGCAATCCGCTTGATTCCCAAGAGAAGTTTAAGGCGGGCACGCTTTACAGCATCGTGATCGGGCTGGAAGCGGACAAGAACCATGTGCTTAACGCCCAGACGCTGACCGTCACGGTCAATGGCGGTGAGCCGCAGACGGTCGCAATCGAGGAGAGCGGATTTGCCGGTGCATACAAGGCTGTTGTAACAGCTACGACTGCGGATAAGGATGCCCTTGCGCTGCTTCTGACGCCCGGCACTACGCCCAATGCGCACTATGGCATGAAGCTCAGCGACCTCAGCTTCACCGGCGGTACGGTAATTGCTGCTGGCGATGAAACCAAAACACCGATTGACGGTCACTTTGAATGGGTGGATTCTACGCAGGATGTCGGCGACCCGACCGTTTACGACGGCACATCTGAGCCGAACGGCAGACCATTCGCGGCAAAGTTTGTCCCGACTGACAGCGAGAACTATGCCGAGCTTTCGCTCAACGTTCGTGTGCACGTCCATAAGGCCACAATTTCTATTTCCGGTATTAACAGCTGGAACTACACAGAAGCTTTCAAATATGACGACACTGTGCACACGGTTGAACTGGTGATTCCGGAAGACCTGCAGGGCAAGATCAAGGTTGACTACGAAAACAACACGGCAACGGACGTTAACACCTATAAGGCGACTGCAACGATCAGCGCGGCGGACGATGCGCATTATGCAATCTACGAGTCCGTTACGACCAGAGAACTGGATTGGGCGATCGTCAAAGGCGACCTCGCGCCGACGGACGCAGAAAAATCCGTGCTCTTCGGTACAAAGGAAGTCACGGTTACTCCGGCTGATTTCGGTCTGACGCAGGACGGCATTAAAATTGAGGTTACTCACGCGGGAAATAGCCTGATTACAGGTTACTTACCAAGCGATTACATGCGTTCTGTCACGTTTACGCTGAGAGATACGGATAAGACAGATGCTGCTAATAACGCGTCTGACACGGCTACATTGAAATTCTCTTCGGCGAATTATAACGAGGCGTCCGGTACGCTCACCATCAAGATCATTAACAAGAGAACCGATACGGAAAAACTCCAGATCGACGTTCCTGCTACCGTCACCTACGGCGATACTGTTACCCCCAGCGTCGGCGAGTCCAAACCGGCAGGTGCAGGCGACGTTACGTTCAAGTTCTTCGACAAGGACGGCAATCAGGTTTCTGACCAGCCGTTCCCCGTTGGCAAGTACAAAGTGACTGCATCCTGCGAGGATGCTGACACCATCTACACTGCTGAGAAGGAATTTGAGGTCGTTGCCCGCGAACTCACAGAAGAGAATGTCACCTTTGGCGAGAATCTCGTCTACACCGGCAATGAACTGACTCAGACCGTGACCGTCACCGTCGGCGGCAAAGAGCTGACCAAAGACACGGACTACACCGTCACCGGCCTGACCGGCACTGAGCCAGGCAGCTATCCCGTTACCGTCACCGGCACGGGCAACTACACTGGTGAGGTCACAAAGTCCTTCACCATCAGCAAGGCGCAGATCTCCAGCGCTGCGATCACCTATGATGCCGGCCCCTATGGCTACACTGGCAAGGAATGGAAGCCTGAAGTTACCGTTTCCTTCAACAGCGCTACGCTGACAGCTGGCAACGACTACACGGTTTCCTATGAGAACAACATCAACGCCGGTACTGCGAAGATCATCATCACCGGTATAGGCGATCACTTCACGGGCTTGACGGAAAAGACCTTCACTATCAATTCTGCGGAAATTTCCGGCTGCACGTTCGCGCCTATCGCTGACGTGACCTATAACACCAAGGCACATACTCCGGAAGTGACCGTTGCGATCAGCGGCAGAACGCTTGAGGCAGATAAGGATTACACCGTTTCTTACGCCCCCAACGTCAACGCTGGTACTGCCACCGTCACCGTCACCGGTAAGGGCAACTTCACCGGCTCGGCGAACACGACCTTCACGATTGCAAAGGCTGACCTGAACCTGAGCGTCTACACCATCTCGAGCCTCTGCACCGAGACTGAGGTGAAGACCAGCACGCTCCCGTCCAACTTCTTCCTCGCCGACGAGACGGAGACTGGCTTCTCCATCGCACTCACCGCCGCTGGCGGCGACGCGATCTTCACGCAGGCGCCCGCTGTGGTCGATGGCGAAAACGTGATCACCTACCAGCTGAACGGCGGAACCGGCGAAGCAACTTTCAACGTGACTGTCACGCCGGTCTCCAGCAACTACAAAGCCGGCACCTATGATCTGAAGATCCAGGCCTATGACAAGACCAACGTCTCCAACCGCATCGTCTTTGAATCCGGCTCCGCTGTCTACACCGGCTCCGGCATCAAGTACGAAAAGGCAACCATTGCAGGTCACTCCAGCGGCATGCACTATACCTACGCCCCCGATGTAGCGACCGGTGCAACGCTCGACGCAGCTGGCCTCCCGCTGACCGTCGGCACCTACACCGTCACTGCGACCTACTCCGATGCAAGCAGCTACGGTTACAAGACTGCGACCTTCACCATCACCAAGGCGACCCCGGCCGGCACGCCCGCCTACACCAAGATCGAGACGAGCGGCAAGACCCTTGCTGACACCAAGCTGACTGTCGGCACGATTCGCCCGGCCGGTACCATCGCATGGGATCTGCCCCTCACGACTGTGCTTAAGGATGGCAAGGAATACGCATGGACTTTCACCCCGACTGACACGCACAACTATACGACGCTCACCGGCAAGCTGATTCCCTATGTTGACGACGGCACGGATTATATCCCCGGCGTGATCGACGGCAACTCCGGCAGCTTCAACTTCCATGATGTGAGCCGCTTCGACTACTTCTACGACGCAGTCAAGTGGGCCGCAGAAAACGGCATTGCCTCCGGCACGGGCCGCTACACCTTCTCTCCCGACGCCGTCTGCACCCGTGCACAGACTGTCACCTTCCTCTGGCGTGCAGCCGGTTCCCCGATGCCCAGATATCGCACATGCGCGTTCACGGATGTGGACTCCCGCGATTACTATTACAACGCAGTTCTCTGGGCAGTTGAGCAGGGCATCACCACCGGCCTCACGGCTACCACCTTCGGCCCCGACGTCACAGTAAGCCGCGGACAGGTTGCAACGTTCCTCTACCGCGCAGCCTCCGCATCCAAGCCCAATACGTTTAACCCCTTCACGGATGTTAAGACTACGGCTTATAACTACGACGCCATCCTCTGGGCTTATGACAACCGCATCACCACCGGCACCAGCGACACGACCTTCAGCCCGGACGCTTCCTGCACCCGCGCACAGATCGTGACTTTCCTCTACAGATATTATCAGGGGCGCTGAAGCTAGATAAAAAAGGGTCGCTGCCCCGCGCAGCGGCCCTTTTTCTCATCCATGCGCAAAAGAGAGAGGAGTATTGACATGAAAACACAACTCAAGCGCCTGCTGGCGCTGAATCTGGCGATCATTATGCTGCTCTGCGCCGTCTTCCCGGCCTCCGCCGCAGGAACTGCGGCCCAGCCCGCCGCCGACGCCCAGCCCCAGCAAACTGCCCAACCCACCGAAGATTCCACCCAACCGCAGACCACCGCACCCAACCCCGGTACGCACACCCTCACCATCAATGGCGAAACCCGCACCATCGGCACGGAACGGCAATCTGGAGTAGGCTGGACTTCTGTTGCCACTATGAACGGTGATGGTGAGCCGGTATACGCACTGACGCTGAACGACTACAAAGGCGACCCAATCACGATAACGTCCAATCACGATTATACGGGCTCGACCCGCCCAATCGTCATGCTGCGCTTCATTGGCCAATGCAATATCAGAGGCAGACAGGACAGCGCGGCGCTGTCCCTCAGCGGATATCGCGGGCTGGTCATCATGATGGACGAGAGCACCGTGGCTGGCAGCTCAGCGCTCTCCATCGGCGGCAATCCCACCATTTCCATCCCGGACGGCTGGGTTCGTCTCGACAGCAATGAGATCACGCTCACCAGCTGGAACGGCGACCCGGCAGTGAACGCCCAAAGCGTGAACTGCGATCTGCCGACCTACAAAACCAAAGACAACGGCAATGGCGGGATCTGGTTCATCAGCACAGCCGAGCCGCGCACCGTCACCGTCAAGGGCAACGGCGGCACGAACTGGAACGGTACGACAGACGATGTGACCCTGACCTGCGAGGAAAACAGCCAGCTTGATCTGGCGAACGCCTTCACGCAGAGCAAAAAATACGTGGCATATTATCAGGGCGACGATGGGCAAACGTATTCGCCGTTCCTGATCTACCCCGACCTGAAGCCGGGCAATACAGTCCTGACCGCCGTCTGGGATAAATGCGATTATGAGATCCCTGCGATCTTCTACGGAAATCTCGGAGACGACAGAAACGTTACCGTGGTCGACGGCAGCAGAGAATGGACAGCGCCCATGTTCGAGCCATACGATATCTCGCAGTATCATAACACGCCGCTCTGCTGGGAAAATCAGATCGGCGACCGGGTCACGCAGCTGCTCTCCGGGCAGAAAATGCCCGCGCTGACGCGCCCGACCGCGTACCACGCCGTATATACCGTCTCGGAGACCGGCCTGATCTTCTGTGCCAACGGCGAGACGTTCGATTACGGCTGGGTCGTGTTGCAGCCGGTCTATACGTATACTGCAAATGAAAACTGGAGCCGGTGCGAAAGCGGGAAGAAGTTCCTGAGCTGGAACACAAAGCCCGACGGCACTGGCAAGACCTACGCCAACGGCGAGGACGTTCCGGAGTCGCATAACCAGCTCGTCTGGCTCTACGCGCAGTGGGAGCAGAACGGCCCTCAGCCCGGCAAGCACACCCTCACCATCGACGGCGAAACTCACACCATCGGCACAGGAACCGTGACCGGAGACGGCTGGGAAGCCTATGCGTTCCTGAACGGCGACAACGAGCCGCTGCTCGTGCTGGCCCTGAACGATTATAAAGGCGGGCCGATCAGAATTTCCGATCCAACCGGTGTCGGAACAGCCAAGCAGGTCTACGCGCTGGTCAGCATAAGCGGAACCAACACCGTCACGGCGCAGTCCGGCGCAGGCATCACCGCGGAAGGCTATACCGCTCTGACCATTGAACGCTACAGCCGGACGGCATCCCTCACCGTCAGCGGCCAGCCCGCCGTTCAGACGGATGGCTGTCTGCAGATTTTCAGCGGCGGCATCACCCTCGACGGCGGAACCGCCGCGGCATATGCGGCTGCGAACGGCTTCGTCTATAACGACGGACGCTGCGAGGCAAACGAAACGAAAACAGGCGACCTCGTGACGAAGCTCGTCATGCGGGATATCTCCCATTATCTGGTCGTCGACGGGCAGCGCTATTATCTCAGCGAACAGTACCCGCATGTCTCCGGCAGCGGATGGGGCGCGGTGCTCACCAAAAACGGCGACGGCCTGCCGACCCTCTGCATCAGCCTGTACGGCTACGCGGGAGGCGCAATCTCGTTTGGCGCACCGTATAACGCGGGCGAGACAGCGGACGTGATTGCGATCCTCAACTACACCGGGCAGAACCAGATCACGAACGAGTCTGGGGCTGCGATCACGGCCTACGGCTATTCATGGCTAACGCTTCAGGAACAGGCAAACGGCAGTTCGCTCACCTTCAGCGGCAAGCCCGCTGTTCGGACAGACAAGGGACTGACCCTGAGCGGACGGAACATCACGCTCGATGGCCTGAACGGCCCCGCATATACGGCAGGTTCGTTCAGATACGACGGAAGCGTATGCAGCGTGAACGAGGAACGGCAGGATGGTGTCGTTGTGCGCGTCACGACAGGCGAGCCGATGCGTGTCACGATCACGGTCTACAGCGACGAGGCAAAAACGCAGACAGTCACACGGACGGTGAATCAATACGGCCTTGTCGACCTTACCAACCTTTTCACGCAGGCAAAAAAGTATGTCAGATTCTATAAGGACGAAAACGGCAACTGGTATGGGGCGCTGTTCAACGCAGACCGCGATCTGGAGCTGACAGCGTTCTGGGAGGACTGCAACGCGGAGGTTCCTGCCGTGTTCTATGTAAACGCAACGAACTTCACAGAGGTAAAGGCCGTTGACGCGGCGGCGGACGGATGGAAAGCGCCGGAGCAGGCCGGATATACCAACAAGTACGGGCAGACGTCGGTGACCTATGAGTTCCTCTGCTGGGAGCGGAAAACCGAAAACGGGTACACCTATCTTCTGCCCGGACAGGAGCAGACTGCGCTGACAGCAGGCGTGGGCTATTATGGCCGGTATACAAGCAGCACAACGGGCATCGTCTTCTACGCAAACGGTGAGACATTCCCGAACGGCATGGCCGTTGTGGAGGACAGCAATGCCCGCCGGACGATGAGGAGAGGCTCCCAGAACGGGAAAGTCCTGACCGGCTGGAACACTGAGCCCGACGGCTCCGGCACAAGCTATGCGGCGGACGGCGCAGAGGTTCCGAAGGCGCGCACCAGCCTTGTCCGCCTTTACGCACAGTGGGCCGACCCCGAAAACAGCGTGCGCGTCAGATTCTACGCCGGTGCGGTGGGTTATGACGAAGAAAAATGGCTTCCGCGCGGCAGCCAGATCCAACTACCGGAGTTGGGGGCGTTGTACGGACAGGAACAGCCGTATTGGGATGTGGATTTCATCTATGCGGATGGAAGAAGAATCCGTGAGAACAAGCATCTGTCCGGCCAGACCATCACGATCCCGGCAGATGCAGCTGAATGCAGACTCAACGCCTATTGGCTTCCGGCGGAGCCGCTTGTGATCGGAGGTAGAAGCTTCTCGCTTTCCAATAGAACCAGCAGCTTTTTCGGAGAAAACTGGAGCGTACGGTATTATCCATATGAGGGGCTATTTATCGTGCAGCTGTACGGATATCAGGGATCGGCGATCAGCCTGCCTGCGTATACACAGCTGAGAGTTGGATTTGGTGAAAACACGATCACAGCGGCAGCGGGAAAACCCGCAATCGCATGTATCGATGGACTGGAACTTGTAACCGCGTGCAGCGACGACAGCCATGCGTCACTTCGGGCTTTCGCCGGTGAGGGTGCGCCCGCAGTCATGGCAGTCCGCGTGATAAACAGCCGCGCGCCGCATATGGAGTTCCACGCAGGCGCAGGTAAAAATGTATTTGCGGATGGAACAGCCCTTGAATTGGGCACAGCTGCTTGCAGCTATTCCGGCGTTCTGAACGGAGAAACAGCTGAAATTACGCTCGATCCTTCGGACATGCCCGCCGCGATCAGCGACCTGTATATCCACCCGCATATGAGCACACTGACCGTAAAGGGCGGAGGTGCGACGACAACGGACGGTGGAACGCAGGTCAGCAAACAGGTCGAAGCCGGACAAATGACAAGCTACCACACGATTGGATTTACCTATCCGGGCTATTGGTGCTCCGGCTATCATAATGTTGTTGGCAATGTGGCTGGCAGCACCTATGAAGTGTCTGTCCCAGAAAGGGACTGCACGATTGAACTGGAATGGGTGCCGACTGGCTATGCGTCCTTCCTTGCCTTCCGTGTCAGCGGTGAACTGAAGAATGAGACGAAATTGGATCCTGCGCATTTCTTCAAAACAAGGAGGGAACGTGTTGTATTTGTAGATTACCAGAATGGCACAGCAGCGGTTCCGGAACTGCAGTTTGAGAATTATGCCAGCTACGGTGATCTGCTGTACTGGTATACCGAGGACGGCAAGGCATCTGAAACGAAGGATAGCCAACAGTTCTTGCCGGGGGAGAGCATCACAGAGAAGGAAAACGGCATTCAGAGCGGCACAACGCTCTGCGCTGTGGCAGATGGAGAGTATCGCCTTGTCTTTTATGCCAACGGTAAGCTGTTTGATAACGGCGGTAAATACGGCAAAAAGGTCATAGGGTCTTACGGAAACTACAGTGAACGCTGGGATGCAACGGATGGTTCGCAGCTGTTCAGCTGGAACACACAGCCGGACGGCACGGGAACCAGCTACGCGTTCAACAGAGGGATTCCCGGTAATGTCAAAAAGCTTTACGCGCAGTGGCTGGAAACAGGGAGTGTCCCGGTTAAACTGTATAATTATGTGGATTACAGTCAGGAGATCAGTTCTGCGAAAATCGGCTCTTCCTATGTCCTTCCAGAACCCTCCGAGACTCCGGATGGCCTTCGGTTTACGCAGTGGCGCTGCTATTACCGCGACCAGAACGGAAGGTATCAACAGATCGGCATGATCGCAGCAGGCGAGTCCCTAACCGTTACGGAGGATATGAAGGAAATCAATGCGGTTGCCCGCTGGCTGCCAGACGGAAAGCTGACTGTCGATGGTATAGATTATGCGGTTGAGGCTGGACACACTTCTTTCGAGTTTGATGGATGGTCGGCATACTTCCATGTTGAATCCGGCAGGCTTGAAATGGAACTGCGCGGCTATCAGGGCAGCGACATTTCTCTCCCGTGTGCGGCGAATGTACGCGTAATAGGCGGTGAGAACTGGATTGACGGAACACTCAGCTGTGTGGGGGAACTCTGTCTCGATGAGAGTTGCGCATGGGGGGAGCATCCCAGCCTGACGATTACGGCAAAAGAGGCGGACAAGCCCGCAATCCAGATGAAAGCGTTGATTCTCAGCCGAGCCCCGCACATGACGCTGACCGCTGGTGCAAACAGCAAGGCGATCGCCAGTCTGAGCGGGAAAGAAGAGTTCAATATCGATACGGATACTACTCACTATTACGGCAGAACCAGCAGGGAAGCATCGGAGAACTCCGTAGGCGAGGGTGAGATCGGCGACATGTGGCAGCTGCGCACCGAACCGGTCATGTGTACGACGACAGTGGATGGTAACGGCGGCACGACAGCCGACGGCGCTGCATCCATTACGCTTCAGCTTGAGTATGGCGAAGGCTACAACCTGCGCAGCGCTGGGTTTAAAAAACAGTACGCCGATCTGATCGGTGCAGAGGGCAGCACGGGCAATTCTTATGGCACGACGATCTGGAGCTATCCGCAGCTTGCGTTCACGCTTACATGGAAGGACCTCGGTTATCCGTACATCGCGTTCCGGGGAAGCGGCATCCTGAAAGGAGAAGACGTTCCAGCTGACAGCTACGTTGCCTATTACCGCAACAGCGACACGCTGACTGCGCCGAAGCTGGTCTATCAGAATGCCGCCAGTTATGGCGATCTGGTCTATTGGTACACATCCGAAAACGGAACAGAAACGGCAGACAGTCGCTGCTATCTGCCGGGCGAAACAGTTCAGGAGCCGGATGAGACGACGCTTTTTGCTGCGTCGGTCAATCCGGGCGAGGTCGCGCTTGTGGCGACCGGTACGACCTTCAAGAACTGGAGCCGGATCAAACGCGCCGAAAGCTGCCAGCAGCTGGTTTCCGAGGACGGCAGAGTGGTCGAAAGCTGGAACACCAAGCCGGACGGAAGCGGAACACGTTATGAGATCGGAACATACGCCATCCTGATCAAAGATTCGCCGCGCGTGCTCTATGCGCAATGGAAATCTGCGTTTACCGCGTCTGCCAGTACCGACAGCGCGACAGGCGAGACGACACTTACCATACAGTCATCCAGCGACCTAATCGAGCCGCCGAGAAATACGGACGATAAGCCGTTTGAGCAGAGCGTCCGCGTCATTCTCGCGGCCTACCAGAACGGACGCTTTGTCAGGATGGTCTACGCGGAGGCACGGGACGGCGTAATTCGCTGCAAACTCCCGCGCGGGCTGGATTACCGGAACTGCGAACTGAGGCTGTTCTTCCTGGAGGGCGGCAAGCCGTCCAGGGCGCCGGAGAACATTCAGATCGAAGCTTGAGACTGTCCGCAGCTGACAGTGCATACGCGCTGTCAGCTGCGGCACAATGGAAAGGGAGGACGACATGAGAAAATATCTGACCCTGATTCTGAGCCTGTTGGCCCTCATGTGCGCGCTGTGCGTCAGCGCACTGGCAGAAGAGCCGGAGCCGGAACAGGCGGCAGGGAAACTTTACATCGAAACCGTCGATGAGATCGATATTTCAGAAGCGCGGAGGCTGGCGGAAGCACAGAGTACACAGTCGTCGGTCAACACTGAAGACTGGGAAGCTGCCAAGCGCACGCTGAAACAGGGCATACAGGAAATGCAGGACGATATTAATGTTTCGCGCTATGCAATCCCGATAGAAAGCATAAAGGAACTCTATCTTGAGGTTGCATATGAAAACCCGGACTTGTTTTACGCAAAAACCGGCTATATATGTAGCTATAGCGATTCTTCAGGCGAAAAGATTGCATGGGCGATTTCTCCATGTTATACGACAGATGGAAGCGATGAGAGGAACCAGCTGACGGACGAAGACAAGCAGGAGATCAGACGGCAGCAGGCAATACTGGAGCAGAAGCTTCTGGAGATCATGCAGGAGGTCAGAAGCGACTGGTCAGACCTGACGAAAGCGATGTATCTGCATGATTATATTGCCATACACTGTACCTATGATTACGATTATAAGTATTATGACGCATACCGTATGCTGATCAACGGAACAGGCGTTTGCCAGGGCTATACGATGGCGTACCGTCTGCTTCTGAATCGGGCTGGCGTTACCTCCAGCTGGGTGCAGAGCGACAGCTTGAGACATGTCTGGTCGCTGGTACAGCTTGACGGGGCCTGGTATCATATAGATGTCACATGGGACGATTCGACGTGGTTCGCAAAGTCCGGGCGCAAGTATTTCTGCATCAGCGAAGAAAAAATGAAGTCTGCAGAACTTAGACATCTGGAAAAAGACGACTGGGTATATGGCACAGATGTGCAGGCAGACAGTAAAAAATACGATAACTATTATTGGCGCGATCTCGATAGTCCGATTGTGGCAGTTGGAGAAAAGCTGTATTACCTGAGCGGAAACCAAATCATGGAGACGAATAACCCAGAATATCAGGGAACCGCGAAAAAAACGATTTATGGGCAGTGGCGTGGATGGGGCTGCTATTCAGGATTGTCGAGTTACAACGGCAGGCTGGTCTATAACACGATGGACAAGATTTACAGCTATGATCCGGAAACGGAGCAGGAACAGGTGCTTTATACGCTTACGGACGAAGAGAAACAAATAGGCGATATTTATGGCTCCGTAGTAAATGGAAACCTGCTGCAGTATGTACTGCTGCAAAGACCGTCGCGGCCGGAAACGATATACAGCATCCAGATCAGCCCCTACATCACCGTCACGGAGGGCGGCTATGCCTATTATCTGAAGGATGGAACGCTCCATCTGAAGCGCAGCGGCACGGAAACCGGCAGCGTTATCGCAGCGTGGTACGACGGGAGCGGAAAGCTGCTTGGTATGCGGATCCTGAATCAGCAGGAACTGGATATCCCCGTGCCTGGCGCGGCAAAAACCGTGAAGATTTTCGCCGCCGCAAAGGGAAGCTATGCGCCGCTCTGTAAGGCGATAGAACTTCGTGCAGCAGGATAAAAAACCTCCCTCTGCCGTATGGGCAGAGGGAGATTTTTCATAACAAGACTTAGTTCGGCTGATTGACCAGACCGACGAACAGCGGCAGGCCGTCAATGCCGGTGATGGCGAAGACGAACGGGTTATCGAGTGTAAAATCGATCTCATCCTCCGGCCCCATCATCGCAGTCGCCTCGACACCAAGGATGGTATAGGCCGCTGCCTCGCAGCCGTCCTCGTCGATCTTCACGCGCGCAGCGTGCTTGGCCTGCGTCAGCGCCAGCGAGTCGTTTGCGGCTGTGAGCGGCGTGAAATCAGATTTTATGCCGTCCAGCACATCTGTCATGCCAAGCTGGGCCAGCGTGTCCAGAATGTCCAGATCGGAAGAAACGTCAAATTTCGGCAGACTCAGATTGACGATTGCGCGCTGCGTCTGCGACCATTCGCCGTTCGCCAGCAAAAAGCCCAGCGTGTCCTCGTTTTGCAGCAGTTCAGCCGCGTCTACACCCTCATCCGGCTTCAGCAGCCACATCCGGCCGCTGTTCTCCAGCGAAAGCCCGATGGCCGAGAAGCCATCGCCGTAATATACCGTGTTGGAATCGCTGCTGTGCAGGAAGTCTGTGCTCACATCGCCATTCGGCGCGTGAAAGACGTCCTGCGTGGTGGCGGCGCTGGAAAATTTGTCGTGCCACGACGCGCTGTAGTAGAGCGTCGATACCAGAGCCAGAACCGTATCGGCATTCAACTCCAATTTGCCTGCCTGCTCGGTCAACAGGTTCCCGGTATGCTCATTGATCCAGTCGCGCAGTATATTGTTGTACGCGTCAGACCCCATTTCCCCGGAAAACGCGGAAGCATAAAAATCTTCCCCCAGCTTTTGGAGCGTTTCACTGTTATAGTTGTACCCATCCCTCAGCCAGATAGAGTTTGCAAGCGTGCTGGTGACGAGGCCATCGTCCCAGCTGTTTTCCGCCCAAAGCTGTGCGGCCTGCTTTTGAAGCGCGTCCAGAGACTCTGCGCCCAGTGCGTCGAGAATCTGCTGCCGTGTTTCACCGCCCGTCACAGCGGCCAGCATGGAAAGCGCCATGTAGATATTCAGCGGCGAGCACACGCGGTTTTCCTTGCCTGCGTTCTGCATCAGGGCTGGAATGCTGGTCGTGAACCAATGCGTCAGAGCGGCGGGGTCGGTCATATCTGCGGTTTTTTCCTGATAGCTTTCCCACCATGCGTCCCAGTCCTCGTCGTATTTCTCGGAGTCAAAGTCACCATTGCTGGCTGTGTACTTTGCTTCGTTCGGATACTGCGGCATGGAAACAGCAACAGGTGCAGCCAGCTGCTGCGTCGTCGGGTCGCCGATGCAGTCCAGCTGCTCCTCTGTTGCTGGGGGAGCGGAGGCGTTCGGGGTATCTGGAGTGGCCGCGCAGGCTGCCAGCGAGAACGCACACGCGGCTGCAAGTATAATCGCAAGAAGCTTTTTCATAAATGATCTCTCCTTTATCATAAAATGTGATCTGCTTTTACAGACGCAGAAAAACGATAGAAGTTGCATCCTTTGATTTTATGAATTTTGCCGACTTGCCTTTTTCCATGATTTGTGTACAATACGAATAGAGATTCTATTCCAAGGAGGCTGTTTTTATGGCTGTTGATACAGAAAAAACCATTCGCAATCAGGTTTTATACTCCATCTATGTCCGCAATTATTCCGAAGCGGGCACCTTCACCGCTGTTCAGGCGGATCTCGACCGTATCAAGGCCCTTGGCACGGACATCATCTGGCTGCTGCCCATCCACCCGACCGGTGAAAAGCACCGCAAGGGCACGCTCGGCAGCCCCTACGCCATCCGCGATTACCGCGCTGTGAACCCAGAGTTCGGCACGCTGGATGATTTCCGGCATCTGGTTGACGCCATCCACGACCGGGGCATGAAGTGCATCATCGACGTGGTCTATAACCACACGTCGCCCGATTCCTGGCTGGCAGAGCACCACCAGGAGTGGTTCTTTCACAAGCCGGACGGAACGCTCGGCAATCGCTTCGGCGACTGGTGGGACGTGGCAGATCTGGATTACAGCCACAAGGAACTGTGGGATTACCAGATCGAAACGCTCAAATACTGGGCGCGCCTTGTTGACGGCTTCCGCTGTGACGTTGCGCCGCTTGTCCCGCTGGAATTCTGGAAGCGGGCGAGGGAAGAGGTTGCGGCCGTTCGTCCCGGATGCTTATGGCTGTGTGAATCGGTCGAGCGCGGCTTCCATGTCGCAGCCCGCGCACAGGGTTTTGCAAGCCTGTCCGATGCTGAACTCTATCAGGCGTTCGACGCAGGCTATGATTACGATGTCTACCCTTATTTCCGCGACTATCTGGAGGGTAAGATTAGCCTGACGCAGTATGCCGACCGGCTTGACGCGCAGGAATGGATCTATCCCGATAACTACGTCAAGCTGCGCTTCCTTGAAAACCACGACCGCGCCCGCGCGGCCCATATCCTGCCGGACGAGAAAATACGCCGGAACTGGACGGCATTCCTGTTCTTCCAGCGCGGGCTGACGATGATCTACAACGGGCAGGAGGCCGACAACCTGCACGTCCCATCGCTGTTCGATAAGGACCCCATCAACTGGAATACCGGCCGTGACCAGTCCGCGTTCCTCGCGCATCTGGCAGAACTCAAGCGCGACGCGATCTTTGCGGAAGGCAGCTATACGCTCACGGCGCTGCCGCATGACGTGCTGCTTGCTGTATACGAAAAGGACGGCCGCCGCATGGCTGGCCTGTTCAGCCTGCGCGGCGAAAGCGCGCTCGTCCGCTTCCCTGCGCCGAACGGCGTGTATCAGAACTGCATCGATGGCAGCCCTGTTGAGATTTACGAGGAGCAGCTTGCCATCCATGGCGAACCCATTGTGCTTGCGTTCTGAAATTTTTTCCGGTTCCGGGAACAATCGGTGTGCAGCGCCGTCTAACCTATATCAATGAAACGGAGGAACTTCTGATGAAGAAACTGTATAAAAGCAACAACCGAATGATCTGCGGTGTCTGCGCAGGTCTTGCCGAGTACCTCGGCATCGATCCCACCGTCGTTCGCCTGATCTGGGCGGCCCTCGGCCTGACTGGCACAGGCATTCTGCTCTACATCATCGCGGCCCTTGTCATGCCTGAGAACATGGACATTCTGTAAGCTGCGGAATAGATGAACTGCGCGAGATAGCCGCCCGCATAGAAAAGCGCGGCCAACGCGACAGGCAGGCAGCAGACCCGGCAGCGTGATCTCCACCAGCCCCGGATGCGCAGTGATCGTGATGCCGAGGACATTGGCGGCAGCGGTCAGATCTTCATGCTTCTGCACGGTGGTGAAGCCGTAGACCAGATGCCGCATCCGGCAGGCGATCTGCTCCGCGCGGAGCGCCGCGTCGGTGGAAAGCAGCTCATAGTTTTCCGGGTAACGCTGCAAGTCCATCGTGTTCATGGCACAAAGCGCGTTGCTCATCCTTCTGTGGATATAAACCCAAAATCTGTTTCTGTGTAGAACACCATAGGTGAAAATATCCCGCAGAATGCCGCTGGCTTCGTGCGAGTAGATCTGTGCGTGGGTTTTCATAGTCGTCACCTCTATTTTTTGTGCGTATAACTGCCGCACAGAATACATACAAGCAGTAACAGGCAAATTTGAAAAAGCCTGCTGTACGCATAAAAGACGCATTGTGTACGCGAAGATGATTTCTGGAAGAAGATGTTGCTTTCGAGGAGTATAAAATGTATTGCAATTTGCAGTACATTCGTATATACTAATGACAAGGAGGCGATTCATTTGGCTACAAGAACCGCGAATGTCATGGCTCGTGTGGAGCCGGATGTAAAAGAACAGGCAGAGGATATTTTGGATCGGCTCGGCGTTCCCGCGTCGGTTGTCATCAATGCTCTGTATAAGCAGATCATTTACAGAAACGGGATTCCGTTTTCTCTGGTCTTGCCGTCTGTGCCGGTCGCCCGCGACGAAATGACAGACGCAGAATTTAACGCTATGATGCAAACTGGCCTGAACGCTGCAAAGGCCGACCATTCCCGCGACGCATCCGAAGTCTTTGCAGATCTGCGCAGGGGACTTTGAATGTGGAACAGTATGCAGTGAAAATCACGGAACCGGCACGGCGCCAGCTTCAAGAGATCATCCGCTATATTGCGGAGGATTTGCAGGAGAAGCGGACGGCGATCCGGATGCTGGACACGCTGGAAAAGGAACTTCTATCCCTTTCCAGACTTCCAAATCAGGTCGCGCTGACGGAAGAAGAACCCTGGCACAGCGCGGGTATCCGCAAACTGCCGGTCAAGAATTATCTCGTCTACTTCTGGGTCAATGAGGAGCGGAAGAAAGTCCAAATCACAGCGGTTGTGTATGGCCGGCGGGATCAGAGGACTGCGCTGCAAAATATGAAGTACGAATAGACATATGCCCATGTCGGACAATGCCATTGAAAGTTGACGGACTCACTTTATGGCGTTGTCCAGCAGGGGTATTTTTCTATGCGTGCGGATATGGCTTATCCGGTCTTGCCGTTTCGTTTCAGCAATTCCTGCAGCGCTCTGCGGTCGGTTGTGATAAGTTCCTTTTCCAGTTCACTGCACTTGATCTCGACGGCGACATGATTGTCGTTCGTGCTGATGAGGGCGCTGCCGGGATCGTCAAAGTCCGTGTTGGTGTTGCAGGCCTCCTTGATCTTGCTGCGGTTGATGCGAAGCTGCTGCCCGAACTTATGGATCATGCGATTCTTTGACTGGCGCGTCAGAAACACGTCGAGGTCAATGCAGAGATAGCTGCCATGCGTGAAATCCAGCAGCGAAGGCGCAAAAAAATCACCGACGGGAATCTCGTCGATGGAGCAGCCTGCCTTTATATAGTTGGATATAATATGAGAAATGCGCTGCAAAAACGGAACATCCGTGCTTTCTCCGCGGCAAAGAAACGTATAGAGCATGTCGGCAGTGGTTTCGTGCATCCAGCAATGCTTTATACGCCTTGCCGCGCTCAATGATCGGCAGGTCCTGCCGCCGCAGAAGATTTGTTGCGATCGCAATGCTGATGGCGTGCTGGTCATTGACGGTCAAGCGTTCCTGCTTGAGTCCGCAGCCAATAACGAAGCGCACTTTATATCAGACGATGCAGATCCCCGCTGCTGTTCCAGCACAGAGGCGCGGGGAAAAAGAAAACTTGCAATGTGCATTTAGACCGGAAAACGCGGGGATTTACCAATAACTAACAAAACGGTCAGATTATAAATACCGACTGTTTTGGAACACTGGCCCGGAGCGGAACTGCTCCGGGCCGGGCTGCTTTCAGGGATTGACGACGTTTTGCAGCGTTCCGTTTAAGAACGCACGGATATTTTCGGCGGTTATCTCCATGATTCGTTGGCGGCTCTCCTTCGGAGCCCAGGAAATATGCGGCGTGAGGATGCAGTTTTTCGCCGTCAAGAGCGGATTGTCCGGCCGAATCGGCTCTGTATAGACTACATCCAGTCCCGCGGCTGCCAGCTTGCCGCTGTTCAGCGCATCTGCAACGTCTTGCTCCACGATCAGCTGTCCGCGGGCGTTGTTAAGGAGAATCGCGCCGCCCTTCATTTTTGCGATCGTTTCTTTATTGATAAGTCCCGTGTTTTCGGGCGTCAGGTTGCAGTGGAGCGACACCACATCCGACTGCGCAAGCAGGGTATCCAGATCAACATACTCGCCGACGGCATGGCCGGAATCGTTGGGATAGATATCGTATGCCAGAACGCGCATGCCCATCGCCTTTGCGATTCTGCCCTCGGCCTGTCCGATGCGTCCAAAGCCGATGATGCCGATGGTTTTGCCCGCCAGTTCAATGAGCGGATAATCCCAATAGCACCAGTCGGGATTTGCAGCCCAGTCTCCGTTGTGGACAGACGCGCTGTGATGGCCGATATGGTGGCAGATCTCCAGCAGCAGAGCAATAGAGAACTGACTGACCGATGCTGTTCCATAGGTCGGCACGTTGACGACCGGAATGCCCTTTTCCCGTGCGTGCTGATAGTCCACAACGTTATAGCCCGTCGCAAGGACTGCAATCAGCCGGATATTCGGGCACGCATCAATCGTCGCGCGGGAGATCGGCGTCTTATTCATAATGACGATTTCCGCATCGCCGATGCGCTGCGCGATCAGCGGGGATTCTGTATACGATGTGCGGTCATAAACGGTCAATTCTCCAAGCGCCTCCAGCCCTTTCCAACTCAGATCGCCGGGGTTTTCCGTATATCCGTCCAATACTACAAGCTTCATAGCAGTCCATTCCTTTACCCGTTAAATTTGGCGCGTCTGCGCGCCGGAAACTCAGATTTAGCAGCCGCTGCCCAGCAGCAGAAGGTGCTTTCATGATACACTATCCATCCGCGTTCGTCAAACCGAACCGCACATCTGGGCACAGAAAACCGTAGTACACCGGAGCGCGGATGACAGTGTAAAAGCGCCTCGCGGCCTACCCGAAAGCACGTTTTATACGGGCCGTGGAGAGGTGGTTTACGGAAAAATCTTTTTTTTGGAAAATCGCTGAATTGAGGGCGAAGAGTATTGAAAAATTGGAGGCTCCGGATTATAATAGCTACAACATATTGTGGTGGAGAACGGCAGATTGCCGGGCTTTAGACACAAATGAACGACAAGGAAGGAGAAACATTCATGAGCAAGAAAACAAGATGCCGCGTGCTGAGTCTGCTGCTGGCGCTCGTCATGGTTCTTGGCATGGTCCCGATGGCTTCGGCCTCCTCGGCATACAATGTCAAGCTGACCGAGACGACTCCGGATGCAAGCAAGCTGAGCACCGCCATTCAGCAGAACAAATTCAAGCTGCAGAATGGTGAAGAGGCCTACGCGGACAACGATACCGTCCGCGCGATCGTTATTTTTGAGGGCGACGCAGCTTTGCCTGCGGCACTGAACAAAAGCAGTGTTGCAACGCAGAGCGCTGTCGCAGCTGCAGCGAAGTCCCTCGTTTCGCAGCACAGCCGCATCAAGACCGCAATCAAGCAGGAGGCGGTCAACTATGACGTCAAGTACGAGTATACCACGCTGCTCAACGGTATGTCCACCGACGTCAAGTTCGGCGACCTCGAGAAGCTGGCTAACACGGACGGCGTCAAGGAGGTCTATCTGGCCAACTATTACGACGAGCCCGTTGTCATGCCCAGCATGGATTCGGCCAACGACATGACCAACATCACCAAGGTTCGCGGCTATGATACCGGCAAGGGCACCGTCATTGCGGTCATTGATACCGGCATCACCCCGGGCCACGAGGCGTTCACAGCGTATGACAGTATGCTGAACAAGGCTGCCATCAGCAAGGAGCGGGCCGAGGCCGCGATTGAAAAGCTTGGCCGCGGCGAATATCTGTCGGCAAAGGTTCCGTTCTCCTATGACTATTATGACAAGGACAACGACGCGACCGACGACGTCAGCGGTCACGGCACGCACGTCTCCGGCATCGCAGCCGGCTGCGTCCTGTCGGATGACGGCGGCTATGAATTCGCAGGCTCCGCGCCCGGCGCGCAGATCCTTGCACTGAAGGTCTTCTCCTCCGACCCGGCGGAGAGAGGCACCTCCAGCGACGTTTATCTCGCAGCCCTTGAAGACGCCTACACATTGGGTGCGGACGTCATCAATATGTCCCTCGGCGCACAGAACGGCTTCGTCTATGACGGCATCGAGGAAGAAGTCCTGAACGGCATCTTCACCACGCTGGACGAAGCGGGCGTCATCTGCTGCATCGCAGCGGGCAACGAAGGCTCCATGGCAGACGGCGAGAGCATCACCGGCGTTCCTGCCGGCTATGTCACGTCCGACTATGCGGACTACGGCGTTGTCGGTTCCCCGTCCACCTATGACGGCAACCTGTCTGTCGCCTCCGTTGACAACGCGAAGTACGCCTCTCCGGCGATTGAAGTTGACGGCGCACAGATCGGCTACAGCGATACGGTCAACGCTTATAATGCGCTGGCTGGTAAGACGTATGACTTTGTTCTGGTTCGCGGCAACGGCGAAGAAGCCGACTATGAAGGCATCGATGTCACCGGTAAGGTCGCAGTTATCAAGCGCGGCGGCATTTCCTTCGTTGACAAGGTCAACAATGCGGATGCAAAGGGTGCAGTTGCTGCAATCGTTTATAACAACGAATCCGGCATCATCAACATGGCGCTGGACGGCACGAAGCTTCCCGCTGTTTCCGTTTCCGGCGAGGACGCAGCCAAACTGCTTAACGCAAAGGAACAGAAGGTCACATTCCTCGCGGAGATGGCCTCTGTTGACAACCCCACCGGCTGGCAGTCTTCGTCCTTCAGCTCCTGGGGCCCCACCCCGTCCCTGACGCTCAAGCCGCAGATCTCCGGTGTCGGCGGCAGCGTTCTGTCTGCACAGAACAACACGACGGACGGTTATCAGGTCATGTCCGGTACCTCCATGGCGACGCCGGATGTCGCGGGTGTTACTGCGACCATCCTGAGTTATCTGAAGAGCGAATCGAAGTACAAGGATCTGAGCAAGAAGGAACTGGCTGACATGGCAGAGGCTCTGTTGGCATCCTCCGCGCAGACGGTTATTCCCAACAACTACACCTTCAGTCCGAGAAAGCAGGGCGCTGGTCTGGTCGATGCTGACCATGCCGAGCAGCTTGTTCTCGGTGGTGCAAAGGCGTACATCACCAACCCGATCGCCAACATCGGCGACAACCCCTCCAAGGACGGCCACTTCCAGATCCGCTACACCGTCAAGGATCTGAGAAACGAGTTCCCGGGCTGGGATCTCGAAGAGAACGGCAAGAAATTCAACATTTCGTGGAAGTTCTGCTTCGATAAGCCCGCAGCAGATGAGGAAGGCAACTACTACAACGCACTGACGACGCTCGGTCTGACAGAGGACGCGGTCACTGTTACCACTAACTATGAAGACGACGTTCTCGTCATCGGTCCCGGCCAGACGGCAGAAGTCGTGATCGACGTACAGCTGACGGATGATTTCATGGCCGATATCGACGCCATCTATCCGAACGGCGCGTACATCGAGGGCTACATCAACTTCACGAGTCCCGCTGCAACCCATGACCCGACCGCCTGCTTCCATGGCACGTTCATGGGCTTCTATGGCGACTGGGCACAGGCTCCCGTCATGGAACAGCTTGACTGGATCGACGTTATGACCGACAACACTGACGTTTCCTGCAACACCTGGCCGAATTTGGCCTATCTGGTTGCGATCAGAGGCAACTCCATCACCAGCAGCTCTCTGGCCGGTACGAACCCGTTCGACTCGGAGCTGAATCTCCCGTTCGATGCGGACAGAATCGCAGTTTCCAGCCCGGATGCCGCATATGCGCTCGAGCGGACGCTGTTCATGCAGCCGATGACGCTCCGCAATGCCCGTCACCTGATCATGGTTGTCTCCAACCGTGAAACCGGCGAGGTCTACTATGCGAACGACACCGAATATCTGCCGAAGGCCATCTATGACACGGATAACGGCTGGATAGCCACCGGCTCGTTCCTGTGGGACGGCACCGATCTGGACGGCAACGCAGTTCCGAACGACACCAAGGTCGATGTCAACTACTATGCCAACATTGCCTACGGCGCGGACGAACTCGGCGCGCTGACCAACGGCGGCACGGATTACAGCACGCTTAAGACGAAGGGCCAGAAGTATCTGGAGTGGAACTATGTCTGCACGGTTGACTCCGAGGCTCCGAAGGCACTCACGGCAAGCTATGACCCAGATACCAAGGAACTGACTGTTAAGGTCAAGGACAACCAGTATCTGGCCAGTGTCGAACTTGACACCTATCCCGACTTTACCGCAAGAGATTCTGCTCTGTTCGCAGAGGAGACTGCCGGTGCTACGTCCACGGTCACGCTGGACGCTTCGAGCGTCACGAACGGCATTGCAGTTCTCTATCTGTTCGATTATGCGACCAACTACACCGCATACGTTGTTGATCTGGACGCTGCTTCCGACGGCGAACTCACCAACTGCACCGTGACGCTGCAGTCCTACAATGCAGATAAGGGTCTTGTTAAGGAAGCCTACACCGATGACTTCGCTGCCAAGGACGTCGTTGAGGTCTGGTCCGGCGAAGAAGTGACCGCACAGGCGCAGCCTGCCGAGGGCGAGGAGTTCTACGCATGGATGCAGAACGGCAAGATCGTCTCCACGGATGCGGACTACACCTTCACGGCTGTTTCCGACGTGACGCTGACGGCAGTCTTTGATCCGATCTATACCGTTTCCTTCGATTCCGACGGCGGCACGCCGGTCGAATCGCAGCTGGTTATCCGCGGCGAGACGGCATCCAACCCCGGCGCACCTGTGCGCACCGGCCTGTACACCTTCGTCGGCTGGTATCTGGATGACACGCTCTATGATTTCAGCAGCCCTGTCATGTCCGACCTGACGCTGGTTGCAAAGTGGAAGCTAACCTCCGAGCCGAGCAATTCGATCATCCCGGCAGTGATCCCTGCTACGAAGACGCCGACGACCAGCAAGTTCCCGTTCACGGATGTGTCCAAGAGCGACTGGTTCTATGACGCAGTCAAGGGTGCTTGGGAGAACGGCCTCATCAACGGTGTGACCGCTACGACCTATCAGCCGAAGGGCACGCTGACTGTTGCCGAAGCGATCAAGCTGGCCTCCGCACTGCACCAGATGATCAAGGACGGCAAGGTCACGCTGACCAATGGCCGCGGCTACTGGTACGAAACCTACGTCAACTACGGTGTCCGTGAGGGCATCTTCGACGAAAGCTACCAGAAGCTTAGCTACGAGCAGATGACCAAACCTGTCTCCCGCAGCGAGTTTGTCCACATCTTCTTCAAGGCGATGGACAGCTACAAGACCATCAACTCCGTCGCGGACAACAGCATCCCCGACGTGAAGACCACGGACACCTACGGCGATGAGATCTACACGTTCTACCGTGCAGGTATCCTCACCGGCTCCGACGCGGCTGGCACCTTCCATCCGACCAGCACGATCGTCCGCAGCGAAGTCGCGGCGATCCTCGTCCGGATGTATGATGCCTCCGTCCGTGTGAACATTACGCTGAAGTAATCTCCCAACACAAAGGGCGCTTCCCACCCGGGAAGCGCCCTTTCCGTGTCATCACAAGGATCAATCAATGCAGATAAGCTGTATTATGTGCAGATGAAGTGGACGGGCTCCGGTTATGTGTATTCGATTTGTAGAAAAGATACGCCGGCGTCTGATGCAGTCTGCGTGTATACGACGAATAACGGATTTATCGGTGACTTTTTTATTCTGCAGGATCGGATTTATTTTGCAACAAGTGTTGATAAAGACCGAATGATCTCGACAGTCGATCTGAATGGCGAGAATGCTTATGCGATCACGGCCTGCAGCCGCGACTGCATAGGCTGCTATTACAGCAACGGTTGGATCTATTCCTATTCAGCAAAGGACGACCGTCTGGCACGGTTCCGAACAGATGGTTCTCAGTATGAATGGGTCGGTGAAGCGGAGATTAAATCGGGCCGGTACTACATATCGAACGGAAACGTGGTCTATTCTGTGTCAAACGATGGAACGACAACAATCAAGTGCTTCAATACGGAGAAAAAGACGACGGACACGCTGAAAACGTTCGATACAACTTCGGCTTGGATCAATGGCTTATATGGAAACCATTTGCTGTATGAGGTGTACGACGCGAAAAAAGAGGGAGATGTCGTAACGGGCGGGACGATGCGGTTTTATCTGTATAACCTGAACAGCGGAACAGATTATACGCTCGGAAATGATAAGATAGAAGGAACGGTTTGGAATGACCAGATTTTCTTATGCGACAAGGCTGGAAACGCAGAACTCAGGAGTCTGCAGGATCCGATGATCGTTACTAAGGAGTTTAAGCTGCCCAATGCACTGTTGGGAAACATTAGCACCTCGGCGCGCCTTGTGCTTGCGGTTGGAAAAAATTTGGCGTTTGCAACAGACGGCGAAGGCAGTCAGGTAAAGATCATCCTTATGAACAGTGAATGGAAAGAGTTAACGAGTTTTACAGTGAATTAGGCGGAACGCGGGAACCGGAAATTCGGTTTGTGCATACGCCTCTGTAAATGAAAGCAGCTTGTCCCCAAATAATATTGCCAACCCCCAAGGGTGCCGGTATGCAAATATCGGTGCCCTTTTCCCATATAGTGTAGAGTGACCGCGCGAAAAGACACGCAGTCTTCTGGAAGAGCGGTCGTGTTTTGCGGCAGGCCTGACGATATGGCGTCAGGCCTGCCCGTGTGTGCTGCCTTGCAAAAATGCACTGGAGTGGGGGCGCGGGGATGCGGTGTGCCGGTCGGGTTTATGCCTGAAGATGGAGCGCGGGGTTCATATAATAGACGTTTTTCTCGTCAAGACGCTGGCGCAGCAGTTCAACTGCTTCTCCAAAACGCTGGAAATGGACGATCTCGCGTTCCCGCAGGAAGCGGATGGCGTCGTTCACATCCGGGTCGTCGGAAATGCGGAGGATATTGTCATACGTCACGCGCGCCTTCTGCTCAGCGGCAAGGTCTTCTGTGAGGTCGGCGATGGGGTCGCCGGTGACGGCCATGGTCGCTGCGCTCCACGGTGTGCCGGAGGCAGCCTGCGGGTAGACACCGGCGGTGTGGTCAACAAAATAATTTGCGAAGCCCGCTGATTCGATCTGTTCCTGCGTGAGCGTCCGCGTCAGCTGATGCACGATCGTGCCGACCATTTCCAGATGGCCTAATTCCTCGGTGCCGATGTCGGTCAACAGACCCTTGAGTTCGGGATACGGCATGGAATAGCGCTGGCTCAGATAGCGTAGGGATGCGCCAAGTTCCCCATCTGGGCCACCGTATTGGGAAATTATTACAGCTGCCAGCTGGGGATTCGGGTTTGCGATGCGGACAGGATATTGCAGCTTTTTTTCATATACAAACATCGTTTATTCCTCCGTTTCCGCGTCCCAGGGCCATGGATCGTCCAGCCAGGTGTAACAGCCGCCTGCGGCAGCCTCCATCTGCGTGAGTGCCATGCCGTTGTCTGCTGCCTGCTGCCGCAGCATTTCATACTGCTCGACATACTGGTTGAACAGCTGTACGGCCTCTTCATCGTCTGCGTGGGTGTCAAGATACAAGCCAAGTTCTGTAATGGCGAAATTTGCGGCCTGAAGATCTTGCATACTCTGCATGCCGGATGCGTCGCGCGGCTCGACGCCGCTTGTGCCGCGATATGGAAGATCGAGCCCTGGAAACAGCGTTCCTTTCATCAGCGCGCGTCCCGCCGTGTAGCGTTCAGGATTCTGCCCCTGGAACGGGACGTAGGGATTTGCCAGCGGCGCACAGGCGGGAAGCGTCCCCCGCGTATCGCCGCAGCCTTCAGCGGTCTGGGCCGCCTGTGTCTGCATATCAGCCAAAAAAATCGGCTCCTCTCAAGAGATTCGGGCGGATTCGCCCTGAACCAATCTATGCAGCGCCGCTTCGACAGGTGCTGCGGCTCTGTACTTTTTCTGCAGCAGATGATATACTGAATAAAATGCCGCTGTTGGACGCAGCGGTTTTCGGGAGGGACGTTCTTGCTTTCTGCATTTCACGGTCTGTGTATGGCGCTGGCCGACAGCGTCCCAGGAGTTTCTGGCGGGACGATCGCATTCATTCTCGGCTTTTACGATGATCTATTGCGCGCACTGCACGGCCTGTTCGGCCGGGACAGGTCTGTGCGGCAGCAGAGTCTGCGCGCACTGCTACGCTTCGGCGCCGGATGGGTTGCCGGGATGATTGCCTGTATTCTGGTGCTGGCAGAATTATTTGAATTGCATATTTATTTTATGTGCAGCCTGTTCCTTGGGCTGAGCGCAGCGGCGTTTCCGCTTGTGCTTCGAGCCGAGCGCAGCGCACTGCGAAATGCCGCGCGATGTGCGCCGCTGGCGCTGCTCGGTGCGGCGCTCACCGTAGGGCTTACGCTGCTGCGCGCGGACACAGCAGTTTCGCTGCGGGTCGAGTTTTCGCAGATCCGCGTATGGCCGCTTTTGTACCTGTTCATTTCCGGTGCGGCGGCCGTCAGTGCGATGATCCTGCCGGGGATCTCTGGGTCGGCGCTGCTTTTGATTGCGGGGGTCTATCTGCCTGCGATGCACGCACTGCGGCAGCTGCTGCGGCTTGATTTTTCCGGCCTTCCCGGCATTCTTACGCTCTGCCTCGGCGCTGTGGCAGGCGCTGCGCTGTCTATTCGTGCCATCCGCGCTGCGCTGCGGCGTTTCCGCGGTCAGATGGTGTGGCTGATCCTGGGGTTGATGGTGGGGTCGCTGTACGCTATTGCGATGGGACCTGCCGGACTGCAGACGCCGCTGCCGCCAGTCAGCTTTCAGACGTTTTCACTGCCCGGTTTTCTGCTGGGGGCGGCGGCGCTTTTGGCGCTGGAACTTCTGCGAACCCGCCGGCCAGACCTAGGCGCCTGATTGAGAATCGGCATTTTTCGATTCTTTTTGCGTTTTTTCCCAAAGTGTAGTATAGTGTACAAAAGATAAAGGAGGCGCATACGATGATCGACGTCGAGTTGTCCAATATTTGGGGGAGTGTCAGCCTGCCGGATCTGCTGTCCGGAGAAAAAGACCTGTTTGACGCGCATATGCAGCTTCGGACCAACATGCTGGATGGCCCGGATTTTCTGGGTTGGCTGAACGCGCCGGAGGGCGTAATGGCCCGCGCGGTGCTCTCGATTGGGAAGGCTGCGGAGAAGATCGCGGAACTCGGCGAGACGCTGGTGATCGTGGGCAGCGGCGACGCGCCGCTCGCGGCGCAGGCGGCGATCCGTGCGCTCGGAAAAGAGGGGAGAGTGCGCTTGGCCTTTGCGGGCACGAGCCTGTCCCCAAACGCCTACGAACAGCTGTGCAGCGGGCTCGAGGGGCAGGACTTCTGCCTGCTCCTGATCGCGCAGACTGCTGTCGATATGGAGTGCGGCGTTGCCTCCCGCGCTGTCCGCTGGCTGCTTGACCGGCGCTATGGGCCGGAGGCCCGGCAGCACATTTTCGTCTGTGCGCCGAAAGGCAGCCTCCTGCACGTTATGGCGCAGGAGGAGGGCTATACCTTCCTTGCCCAACCTGCGCAGCTGGGCTGCGCGGATTCGGCGCTTTCGCCCGCCACCCTTTTACCGATGGCGGCTGCCGGAATTGAACCGCTCAGCGTGCTTGAAGGTGCAGGACAGGCATACCATGATTATGATCTGCGCGCGTTTGAAAATCCGGTCTGGATGTATGCAGGCGCGCGACACGCGCTGGAACTGCGCGCGCGGCGGACGGAATTTCTCGGGATCTTCGAGCCGGCCTGCATGGCGCTTGGCCGCTGGTGGGCCTGCAGTACGGCCCGGCGCAGCTGCCGCGGCGGCTACGGTGTGCTGCCCGTCCCGGCGGAACTTCCCGGCGCGCTCGATACGCTTGATGCCATGCTGGATGGCAGCCGCAGCGCGTTTGAAACGTTTCTGCGGATCCCGCTGCCCGCAAAACGGCGCAACATTGAACTCGACTGGAAGGATTACGACAATCTTGGCTATCTCTCCGGACATTCGGTCGGCGAGGCGGAGAGTGCGATGTTCGACGCACTCGTGCAGTCCCATGCCGCGCTCGATATCCCGCTGATCGTCCTCTCCGCTGAACAACTGGACGCGCCGCAGCTTGGCGAACTGTTTTATTTTCTGGAACTGACGGCTGCCTTGTGCGCCGCAGCCGACGGACTGAACCCCTTCGACCGCAAGCGCACCTCCCCGACCAGAGCACAGGCCGCTGCGTGCCTGCAAGGTTGAGGGCAGCCTCTGTTTACGATTTTTTCACAAGTATGTTCTTGTGTTTCCGGAGAAAAGCTGGTACAATGAATCTGACCACATGAGAAAAGGAGGAATGCCCGTATGGTCAATATTATGATGGGCCCCGAAGGCTCCGGCAAGACGAAACTGCTCATCGGTGCTCTCAATCAGGCAGTTCAGCGCGAATCCGGCAGCATCGTCTGCATTGAGAAGGGCGATACGCTGCGCTTCGACGTCGATCACAAGGTTCGGCTTATCGACATCAAGGAATACGCTTACGGCGGTTATCCGTTCCTGCGCGGCTTTATCAGCGGCCTGCACGCGGGAAACTTTGATATCACGCATATTTTTATCGACAATCTTTACAAGCTGTCGCAGGACAGCGACCCCAAGGAAACCGAGAATTTCCTCGACTGGTGCAGCGTCTTCTCCGCGGAGAACAGCGTCGCGTTTACGCTGACGATTGCGGGCGAGGCGAAAGACGCGCCGGAGTATATCGCAAGATATATGGACTGAATTTGAGATCGCAGGCGCTGCGGGCCTCCCGCAGCGCCTTTTGAACATTGGCAGAGGAGGCACGGCATGGAGCAGCAGGAATATGCGCAGCGGGGCTATCTGCGCGAGGATTTTCGACTCTTTCATCTCAAGGGCGCGATGGAGGAGCAACTCGACTGGCACTACCATACCTTCCACAAGCTGATCTTCTTTCTCGGCGGCCAGTCCGGCTATGGCGTCGAGGGGCGCAGTTACCCGCTTGAGCCCGGCGACGTGATCCTCGTCCCGCAGGGCTGTGTCCACCGGCCGGAGGCTGCGCCCGGTGCGCCGTATGAGCGGGTCATCCTCTATCTGTCGCCGGATTATCTCGCCCGCGCGGGTACGGCGGACTGTCCGCTCGACAGCTGCTTCGCACTCGCTACGGCCCGCTTCCGCTTCGTCCTGCGCCCGCAGGAGGGACGGCAGGCCCTGCGCCGCACGCTCTTCGCACTGGAGAGCGCCTCCGCACAGCCGGGCTTCGGACAGGAACTGCTGGCGAAGGCGCTTCTGACGCAGCTGCTCATTCTCCTGCGCCGCGCCATGGACGCGCAGCCGCAGGCCGTGGAGAGCCTTGCGTCCGATGAAAAGATCGCGGCCATCATGCAGTATCTTTCCCAGCACCCGACGGAACCTGTCTCCATCGACGATCTGGCTGCCCGGTTCTATATCAGCAAGTACCACATGATGCGCCGCTTCCGCGCCGAGACGGGCTATACCGTCCACGCCTATCTGACGGGCAAGCGCCTCGCTCTCGCGCGTGAGCAGATTGCCGCTGGAACCCCCATTCTGCAGGCAGCCAGCGCCTGCGGCTTCGGGGATTATTCCACATTCTGCCGCGCTTACCGCCGCCAGTTCGGCCAGCCGCCCAGCAGTGCCAGGCAGGACGCCGCAGAAACGCTGAAAACACGAAAAAAGGCTTGACACCGGGGAAACAATATGCTATGATTCTAAGGCTGAATTTGTCAGAGTGCCTGCGGGTGTAGCACAACGGCCAGGGCACCAGCCTTCCAAGCTGGGGACGCGGGTTCGATTCCCGTCACCCGCTCCATTATGCGCCAGTAGCTCAGCTGGATAGAGCAACTGCCTTCTAAGCAGTAGGTCGCGGGTTCGAGTCCCTCCTGGCGTACCAATTCAGCCGGGCAGCTAAAAAAAGAAAATTTCATATGGTGGGTGTAGCGTAGTTGGTTAACGCGTCAGATTGTGGCTCTGAAGACCGAGGGTTCGAGTCCCTTCACTCACCCCATTTTCTTTTTTTATGCAGGATTCTGCCGATACGCGCACGGGGATGTCGCCAAGCGGTAAGGCACAGGACTTTGACTCCTGTATGCGTAGGTTCGAATCCTGCCATCCCTGCCATATGACCCGCTAGCTCAGCAGGCAGAGCACCTGCCTTTTAAGCAGGGTGTCCGGAGTTCGAATCTCCGGCGGGTCACCATGATTGCCGAACACTATAGATGAAATGGCAAAAAAGCCAGTCATCTCAAT